>Ga0208315_1000038_pt1 | contig 242105 bp, 202 predicted proteins | sample MalvireepMed_215_FD_184239 | JGI IMG/M metagenome (GOLD analysis project Ga0208315, IMG submission 184239) | Marine viral communities from the Global Malaspina Expedition - Malaspina viral metaG DeepMed_215 (SPAdes) (version 2) | ecosystem: Environmental > Aquatic > Marine > Oceanic | place...
GGCTCTGGCTCTGGCTCTGGCTCTGGCTCTGGCTCTGGCTCTGGCTCTGGCTCTGGCTCTGGCTCTGGCTCTGGCTCTGGCTCGACAGCAGCATGAACTGAGACACCGCTCTGCTCAAGCAGTTCATCAAGCACATCATCCAATTCTTCTGGCTCAGCGCGGCGACGCGGTAGTTCTGCCGGCGGCTCCTCGTCTGCGGCATGCCATTCCTCGGCATCACCAGCGCCGTTCACCTCTGCTTCGTCATCCTCATCTGTCTCATACAGATTGGACTCAGACCAGTCCGGTTCATCCAGATCAGATTCATGAAGGTCCGGCTCCTGCTCTTCCAGATCAGATTCCTGCCAGTCCTGACCGTCCCAGCTGTCGCTGCTGTCGTCCGCGACGTGCTCATCCATGTTCACTTCATCGTCGGCTCCGCGCTGAGCGCCGAACGATGTTGCTGAGGCGAACTCAAATTCTGTGTCGGAATCAGCGTCTTCACTGTCTTCCGGGTACTCTTCAGTGACTGGCTCCATTACGGCATCAAAACCAGTCTCACTCTCATGCATGTCCTGATAGGACTGCTCAGGCTCAGCTTCAGGCTGAATCTCTGGCTCTGGCTCTGGCTCATACTGAAGCTCTGATTCAGCATCCACCGCTTCATCTTCAACCAGCTCATCGTCAGTGGAATCCGCATCAGTCTGAGCAAATTCAGTATCCCAGTCCCCGGATGCACTGGCGTCAAAGGTTGGCTCGGTTCGTGATGCTGTTTCGTCGGAGCGTCTGTCAGCCGCCACTTTCACTTCCCTTACTGGTGATACATCATCCAGCCAGTCGTCATTGTCGTCGTCATAACTGTGAGCCGAGGCACGATCGACCGCGGCACCCCACTCCTGATCAGTATGAGCATCAGTGTCGGCGGCGGCCAGGTCTGTTGCCTCTTCTATAGGCTCATGTACAGGTTCTTCTTCAGGTCCAACGTTTGAATCAGCCACTTGTTCCGCTGCCTCGGCAGTTTGATGATCCTGCGACTGCTCGGCAGCAGGCTCTTCTGCTTGCGGCTCAACTGCTAATTCTGGCTCGAGGGAATACGGCTCCGTCGGTTGCCAGCTGCCCTCTTCCTCGACTAAAGGAGATGTGGATTCCTGGCTTGCCACGGTACTGGCAGCAACACCCGCTGCCGCTGCTGTAGTATTTTTCAGCGGGCCTTCTTTTAAGTGACCCTTTGCACGCGCGAAGGTATCCGTTGTCTTTTTTGGGAAGGTCTTGGTCGGCGATGACAGGCTGCCGGGGCCGCGTGCAGCCGGAATACGGTCGTTGGGCAGACCGTGCTGGCGCATCACCTCGGCAAAGGAACGCTCTACAACCCTGGCACCACCGCTGGGCAGCTCGCGCAGCTCGAGCTCTTCGAGGTCATACTCGGGAATGTTTTTTTCCAGCTGGAATTTGATTTTGTTTTTGCGACGACGCATAGCCACGTAAATGCCACGCAGCAGCACGACGATGATCGCCAGAATCAAAATCAGAATGAGAAATTCCCGTAACATCATTGTTTTGCAGTTCCTTTAAGCGCACGGGCCTTACATCGCAGCCAGTTCGGCTGCTTCTTCAATATCTACCGCCACGATTCGGCTGACACCGGGTTCATGCATGGTGACACCCAGCAGCTGATTGGCGGTTTCCATGGTCAGCTTGTTGTGCGTGATAAACACAAACTGTACCGTGTCGGACATCTCTTTGACCAGCCGGCTATAGCGTCCAACGTTGGCGTCATCCAGTGGCGCGTCAACCTCGTCCAGCATGCAGAATGGCGAAGGATTCAGACGGAAGATCGAGAATACCAGCGCGATGGCCGTCATGGCCTTTTCACCACCCGACAGCAGGTGAATGGTGCTGTTACGTTTGCCCGGCGGGCGCGCCATAATGGCGACACCGGTATCCAGCAGATCGTCACCGGTCATGTCCAGGTAGGCATGGCCGCCACCAAAGACTTTGGGGAACAGCTCCTGCAGGCCGGCGTTGATCTTGTCGAAGGTCTCCTTGAACCGGGTACGCGTTTCGCGGTCAATCTTGCGGATAGCGTTTTCCAGCGTGAGCAGCGCCTTTTCCAGGTCTTCGTTCTGCGCGTCCAGGTAGACTTTACGTTCGGACTGCTGCTGGTATTCCTCAATCGCTGCCAGGTTGATGGCACCCAGCCGGCTTATACGCTGACCCAGTGACTCCAGTTCCTGCTCACAGCCACTGGCGGTGAGATCTTCGGGCAGATTGGCCAGCACGGTATCCAGGTCGTAACGCGCCTCACGCAGTTGTTCCGACAGGGCTTCGCGCTTGACCAGGTCGCCTTCTGTTTTCAGGCGGTTCTCCATCAGTTTTTCACGCAGACCTGCAGCCTGACGTTCAAAGCCGGCACGCTGCTGCTCCATGGCACGCAGTTGGTGTTCGTTGTCGTCGGCTGCGGCTTTGGCAGTGTTCATCTGCTCTTCCACCTCCAGACGTCTTTGCAGCAGCTCTTCCAGCTCGGCACGTTTGCCTTCCAGCGGTGAGTCAGACTCGGACAGCTGTCGCTCAATGGATTCAATACGTTCGCGCGAACGCTGCACCTGGGTGTTCATGCGCGCCATGGTGTCTTTTAATGAGCTGATCTGTGAGTTCAGAAGCTGCGCGCGCATGCTGATCTGATGGTGATGATCCTTGTCGTGACGGGCCTTCTGGCGTACCTGATCGAGGGTCTGGCGCAGATCATCGCGCTGCTGCAGCAACTGCTCGCGGCGCTCGACGTCCTGCTCCATGGTGTCCAGTGCGGCCTGCAAACGCTCGCGCGACTGGGTAATATTGTCCTGCTCAAACTCCAGCTGCTTTTGCAGTTCTTCCAGCTCGTGCTGGACACGCTGGCGGCGCTGGTTGGTCTGCTCTTCTTTCATGATCTTTGCACTGAGGCGCGATTTCAGGTCGCTGTATTCACGGCTCAACTGTGCAATCTGACGCTGCACATCTTCGCGTTGCGCTTCCAGGTCGCGCAATGCGTCGCGGCTCTGTTGCTGCTGCTCGACCAGATCATCGACCCGCGCCTGCAGTTCTTCCATCTGCTCGCTCAGACGGGCCATCTCACCTTTCCGGGCCAAAAGACCTTCGCTGGCATCCACAGTTTTACGTACACGAATCCAGTTGCGACCCAGCCAGACACCGTCGCGGGTGACGATGGATTGGTCGTCGCTTAAATCGCCGCGTTGCGCAAGCGCCTGGTCAAGCGTGTCCACAGCAAGGATACCCGCCAGCAAGGGGCCGACATCGATCTTGCCGCTGACTTTACTGGTCAGACTGGCTGTTTCAGCGGAAGACTGCGACCTGGCGCTGTCTGCAACCAGTGTGACACTGGGTACTGAGGTGACATCCGTACCCAGAACGGTACCGAGGTCTTCTACACAGACAGCCTGCAGCGTATCGCCCAACACCGCTTCCACCGCCTTTTCCCAGCCCTCGGCGACACGCACCAGTTCGCCAAGACGTGGCCGCTCAGCTAACCCGCGCTGATCCAGCCACTTGTTCAGCTTGTCATTCTTCTGCCCCAGTGCGGCCTGCTGCAGCGCTTCCAGCGAGGCGAACTGCCCTTTGTATTTCTGCAACTCAGAGCGGGTCTGATCCAGCGACTGCGACAGCTGCTGACCACGACCACGCTCCTGTTCGATGCTGCCAGCCAGGTCGGAATTGCGCGTCTGTTCGGCATCCAGCGTGTCTTCCATCTGAGCCACCTGCATGGACAGCTCATCAATCGCATCCTGCTCGGGGTTTTCACCCAGGGTCTCGCGCTCTTCTTTTAATCGTGCACGCCGCTCTATGCCGCGCTCAACAATCTTTTCCAGCTGCTGGATACGAGACTGTTCAACTTCGGCAGTCTGACGGGGCTCTTCCGAGCGCTGACTGAAGGTGTCCCATTCGTGCTGCCAGTTCTGCATGCGCTCTTCAGCTTCTTCCAGCTGAATGGCAGATTCCTCGGCAGTGCTTTCGGCCATTTCCAGCTCGGGCGCCAGGCCGTCCAGTTCATCCTGCAGCGTGTCCATTTTCTGCACATCGACATCCATCTCTGCCTGTGATTCGGAGAAATTGCGACGATTGTCATCAAGATCAGCGCGCAGTTGTTTCATGCGTTCGATGTGATGCTCGATGGACTGCTCGATACGGGCGATATCACCACCAATGGAATAGTAGCGGCCCTGCACTTCACTGAGCTTGTCGTTCAGGTCGGTCTGGTTCAGCAACAGTTGTTCATGCTGGGCGTCCAGCGCACGCTGCTCGGCGATGACAGCCTCAATCTGCAGCTCCAGATCCTTGATGACGGACTGTTTGGACTCCACTTCCTCATTCAGGGCACGCCAGCGAATAGCATTATATTGCGCATTAAGATCACGCTCTTGAGCCTTGTATTCCTTGTATTTTTCTGCCGCCTGCGCCTGTCGATGCAGATGCTGAAGCTGACGGTCCAGCTCTTCGCGGATGTCGGTCAGGCGCTCCAGGTTTTCGCGGGTTCGCTTGATGCGGTTTTCGGTATCGCGGCGCCGTTCCTTGTATTTGGAGATACCTGCTGCCTCCTCAATGAAGATACGCAGCTCTTCGGGCTTGGACTCGATCAGACGCGACACCATGCCCTGCTCGATGATGGAGTAGCTGCGCGGACCCAGACCGGTGCCAAGGAAAATATCGGTGATGTCACGACGACGACACTTGGTGCCGTTTAACATATAGACGTTCTGACCGTCGCGGGTCACTTTGCGCTTGATGGAGATTTCGCTGAACTTGGCGTACTCGCCCTTGATGCGGTTGTCGCTGTTATCAAATACCAGTTCGATGCTGGCCTGGCCCACTGGTTTGCGACCACCCGAGCCGTTAAAGATGACGTCGGTCATGTTCTCGCCGCGCAGGTTTTTGGCGGAACTCTCGCCCATCACCCAGCGCACGGCGTCGATGATGTTGGATTTACCGCAGCCATTGGGGCCAACGACGGCACAGAGATTACTGGGAAAGTTGACCGTGGTGGGATCCACAAAAGACTTGAAACCGGCGAGCTTGATACTTTTTAAGCGCATGTTGTGAAGCTTACTCTAACGTCCTGTTGTGTATTTGTTATCAACGGGAGAGTGTAGCTTAAAAAGCTGCGCCGGAGGGATTATTTTTTTAGTGATAACTGCTAAGCTTTGGGGCTTGCAAGGACCTTCAGAACGAGACCCGGACTTATGGAACGCACCACACTGCTGGCTACCGCACTCTCCCTTTCTACGATTTCTTTTGCAGGCCTGGCGCAGGCACAACAGCCCTCCGGCTGGATTGGCAACGGACATACCAGTGCCTACACGCTGGGCGCGGGGGAATTTGAACTGAGCGGCAGCCTGTTGCGCGTGGATGAAACAATTGATTTCCTGGATTTGCGAGAGGAAGTGCTGGCCAACAACAACCGGCTGACTGGCAACAGCGGTGACCTTGACGGATCGCGTGGCACGCTGCGAGTCGGCATCTGGCGCGGCATGGAGCTTTTTTACAGCCGCCAGCAGCAGGATCTCACCTTGAAGGTTGCGCCCAACTCCCGCGTTGACATCGCGGATCTGGATGAAAAGCTGCAGACCACCAGTACCTCCTGGGGCGGCAAGTTTGTGTTTTATCAGACAGCAAACCCGGTGCCGCAGCGACCCTGGACCAGCGCCGCCCTGCAGGTGAAATACACCGAAAATGAAAGCGACGATTTTGGCGGCTTTCTGGAAACCCTGCGCTTTGACGCCAATATTACGATTCAACTCGATCCACCACAGCGCTTCAGCCTGGACCGCCTGAAGGATGACGGCTGGCAGGCCCAGCTGATTTTCACCCATGGTCTGGGTGATCGCCTGGCGCTGAGCTACTGGGCGGGTTATGGTGAGCAGGACTCCAGCTCCGGCACCAGTACCGAGATCGAACAGACGTCGCTGCAAAATGCCTTTCTGCAGACCTTTGATGTGTCAGAGGAATTGCTGACCGCAGGTGTCAGCCTGAACTGGCAGATCACGCCACGTCTGCCGCTGCAGATCGGCTATGAATACATCAACATCCGCAACCGGGATGCGGTGATCAACAGCAGCAGCAGTCCGCTGGTGCCCAGCTTCCTGCGTGGCACAAACTTGAATCCCAGTGCGGACAACAACCACACACTGTATGGCTCGCTGAACTTCTGGATCAGTCCACATATCTACACCGGCATTGCTGGCAAGCTGTTTCGCAACCAGTACACCGGCATCATGCCGCATTTTAACAATCCGCTAAGCGGCAGTTTTTCAGACATTACCTACGGCCACCTGGAATTGACGCTTGGCGTAAAATTTGCAGCGCTACAGTAACGGGACAGCTGGTGCAGGTTTAGGCAGGCTGGAAGCGGCACGTCGGGACAAGTTTGCACCCTGGGCGTGCGCACGTGCATTTAAGTGGTGCGCAGGTTCGATTAGCCATCCGGCTAATCGAACCTGCGATCAAAAAATGGCAGACTGCCTGTAAATTGGCGCTTAGGTCGCGAGCTTAAGTCACGAAAAGTAATTAGAATTATTTCAGAATGCGCTAACATTTTGACACATATCTATGGCAGAATCTGATATGTCTAAATCTGTGCTTTCGCCGCTATCTAATCCAACATGGCAGGCTTGTGACGTAAGGCATTGAAACACTTTTAAATTCACGAAATATTTCGATTGCAATCGCATTTTGAGGGACACGCAATGAACAACAATCAACGCTTCGTGAAAAAGCGTCTCGCGCAATATGTAGCAGCCTCGCTCATCGCCGGCATGAGTACACAGGCGCTGGCTAATGACTTCACGATTAATAATGGTCAACTGACGATCAGTAACGATAACAGTTTCTCGCAAACCGTCACCGTGGGTGCCAACGGCATCGTGGGATCCGTTGACAACGTGCCTGTCAGTAACAACTTCGGCATCCCGAATTTCAGTTTTGACCTGGTCAACTCTGCGGCGACAGCAACCAACGGAACTTACACATTTGAAGTGGCCGTGGCCATCCAGTCAGACAGTGTTGCTAATCGTCGCTTTGAGGCTTACCTCGGCAACCTGTCTCTGACAGTCAACGGCAGCACAGTTACCGGCACAATTCCCAATCAGGACCTGGTGGTACTGGCCCGTGATGGCGCTGTGAACGCTACCGCGGTGATCAGCAATAACTCCGCGTCCAATGGCGCTGTAACCATCAGCGGCGGCAGCGTGACCTTCAGCGGCTCCAACCTGGTCAACCGCCTGGTAAATGCCAACGCCGCATTCCAGACCATTCTTAATGCCTTTAACGCCGGTGGCTCTTACACCTATACCGTCGCAATTGAGCAGACCACCGGTGCCCAGGCTACCCGGTTCGGTCGCATTGTGAATGGCACATTCTCGCCATTCCCTCGCGTGCAGACTGAGTGCTCGCTGGCCACCAATTCCCAGCTGAGCAACGTCTTTACACTGAATGGAACCGTGAATAACGCGCCCTACGCCATCAGGACGCTGCTGTCGAACGCCTACGCGGTGCAAGGCAAATTTGGCGTGCAGCAGGCAGCTTCGGCAGGTGCCCTGACGGCGTTCACTGAAGACTGTACCGAGCAGACCACCGGCGGCGGTGGTGGCGGTGGTACCGGCGGTGATACTGGCGGTGGCACTGTCGTCGTTAACGAAGACGAACTGAACGAGCAGGATCAGCAGCTGGACAATCTGGACAACACGGTCGAGCAGGAGCTCTCCGGTGGTGGTACTGTGTCGGATTCGACCGTCACCCAGACAAATACAGCCACGAATACCGCGGTCACCAATATCAATAATGTGGTCAACAGCATCAATACTGGTACCACTGTCAGCACCAGCAACCTGCTGAACACCATCTCGGTAGTTGCCAAGGCAGGCAGTACCGGTGCGACAGTAGCCAACGCAACCGCCGACGCAACTGCTAAAGAACAGCTGATCACCAACTCGCGAACTGTTCTCAGTGCCAGCGCGACAGCACTTACGTCGCTGGCTGCTCAGTCCCAAAGTGGTACTGCCCCAACCTTAACGGCCGCGCAGGTCACTCAGGTAAAAACGGCAACCACCAATCTGCTGTCCACTGCATCGACACTGAGCACACAATCGACCAGTCAGACGGACATTGCTGCGGCAGCCCGCGCAGCCGCTGAAGTCATTAACGCCAACCGACGCCTTAACGTGGCGGCTGACGCAGCGCTGGTGACCTCAATCTCTAACGCCAGCACGCAGATCGCGACGGCAGCCATTCGTGCCGCACTGGGCAATAGCAGCGCGAACGACGCCGAAATTACGGCTGCACTGCAGTCAAACCCGGACCTGGCTGAGCAGGTGTTGAACCTGGCACTGCCAATCCCTCCGGCCCAGGTTGAATCCCGGCAGGAAAAGCTGGACAAGGTCAACAACGCCTCTGCCACTGCCAATCTCAACGCCGCCGCACGCAGCCGTCTTGCCGACGCAACGCGGGACAACTTCGTGGTGCCCACATCAGTGGTTGTTGGTGGTGTGAACATTCTCGACAAATTGCGTAACCTGTTCAGTGGCACTGGTACGACAGGCTTCAGCCTGGCGATTACCGATGAAACCGGTCGTTTCGGCGGCATTGCTGGTACCACCCACACCACTCAGGCCGCCATCGAAGTGGATGACGTAACAGGCACTGTCAAGGTGATACTGCCCGGTGAAACCTACTCCGGTGCGATTGTGTCAGTGAAATCCGTCCCGTCGACCGTTCCCAACGGCATCCGCGTCCGTCGCAATGGCAGTACTGTCATCGTAACCGATGGTGTTGCTGTCGAATTGGCGCCCATGGCCTTGGATGTGCTGGCCTTCGGTGCAGCTGTTGAGTCATCCGGTTACGAGTTCTCAACACGTGACAATGGCTCGTTCGGTCTGAATCTCGGCGGTGGTAACAGTTTCTCCGGCACCTTTGCCTACGACAACCTGACCGGTGCAAACGTAAGCAATTGCGGCACTGTAAGCTTCACGGAGCCAACCCGCGAAGTGACCGCCGCTGACTATGCCTTCGGCATCAACTGTGCCAATGGCACCACTCAGCGCGTCCTGCCTTTCCCAAGCAACACGTCGTTCTTCGACAGTGTGAGAGCAGCAGGGCTGACGGTAGCTACCAATAGAAGCTCTGGCTTTATCACCATCAACGGTGTTGGTGTATTGAAGCCCAGCTTCTTTGTAAGCCCGCGGACTGCCGCTGAAGTCACCTTCTATGATGCCAACAAGGACAGTTTCGGCCTCGCCTATCAGGCGATGGACGTCAACGCCGATGGCAAAATGGATTACAAAGTGATCTCAGCGACAGGAACGCAACTGTTCTACGGCGTTAATTAGACGTCGACGCTAGAATGCGAACCCGTCAGTCGGCCCCAGGCCGTAGCTGACTGGCGGGTTCCAATTGCAACACCAGATCAGGGATAGCAACAAAAAATGACTTTGGCAGCTCTAACAAGCGTATTTCTCGTGACGGCCTTCTGCCTGGTGGCGCTCCGCCCATTGGCAGGTCGAATTGGCCTGCTGGATATGCCGGGTGGTCGCAAAAGCCATCAGCAGCCAACACCGATGATTGGTGGCCTGGGTATTTACCTGGGCACTGTCGCCATTTGTCTCCTCTCCCCGGTAGTGATGCAAAACTATCAGATTCTTCTTGCAGTCTCGGGCTTTGTGCTAGTAGTGGGCGTTATTGACGACCTGTATGACATACGTGCATCAGTGCGCATGGCCGTGCATGCGGTCGCCGCCTGGGTCATGGCAGTCAGCGCAGGTGTGCAGATAACGTCTTTCGGCGACATACTGTTTTTGGGGCCTCTGGAATTGGGCCTGCTGGCCGTGCCGGTTACATTGTTTGCGACTGTTGGCGTCATCAATGCGGTGAACATGAGTGATGGCCTGGACGGTCTGTCCGGCGGACTGGTCGTTATTGCCCTGATTCTATTATCAATAGCGGCTATGGGTGCCGGTCAAAGCGCCATGCTCAGCTTCAGCCAGATTCTGATTGTTTCCGTGCTGGCTTTTCTGACCTTTAACTTCCGGCTGATCTGGAAACGCAGCGCCCTGGTTTATCTGGGTGATGCCGGCAGCACACTGCTTGGTTTTATTGTCGCCTGGCTGGTGATTGCCGCGAGTCAGGGCAGCAATGCGTTTATTGCGCCCGTTTACGCACTGTGGTTCCTGGCCATACCCCTGATTGATACAGTGAGCCTGTTGATCCGCCGCCCACTCCAGGGCCGCTCGCCCTTCTCACCTGGTCGCGATCATTTGCACCACCGTCTGCTTAACGCTGGCCTTAGCCCCCGCAAAACCGTGCTGATCATTCATGGTACAGCGCTGGGCATGGGTGGCATCGGCCTGATCGGCCACTTCACTGGCGCGCCCGAGTCCTTGATGTTTGCGCTGTTCCTGGCCGTGTTTGCGATTTATCTGCAGCTGTCCAAACGTGTACTCAAGCTGAACACCGACGAACAACAACGGCACGTTGACACCATTTCCTGACAGAATTTGTGATCTATCTGACCCCAACGCGGTAGCTACTGCTCGTGCCGGCCAGGCAGTCTGATATTGCCTGACAGGCGTCCTGCCCTCCCTCCTTATCATCTTGTAATTAAAGAATTTTGCACACAGGTCGATTGAGATATTGTGGTGCATTTGTTACTTTAGCGCCCTAATTTTTTTCTCAATCCCGCCCGATGTAAAAGGATCCACAATGAAGAACAACCAAGGCTTCGTGAAAAAGCGTCTCGCGCAGTATGTTGCTGCCTCCCTGATCGCCGGCGTGAGCACTCCGGCACTGGCAAACGATTTCACTATTAACAACGGGCAGCTGACCATCAGCAACGGCACGTTCTCACAGACAGTGAACGTGGAATCCAATGGCATTCTTGAGTCAATTAACAACGTACCTGCCAGCAACAGCTTTGGTATTCCAAACTTCAGCTTTGATCTGGTGAATTCGGCATCATCGGCCAGTAACGGAACCTATACCTTTAAAGTGGGCGTTGCGATCTCCAGCGACACGAATGCCAACCGCCGCTTTGAGGCTTATCTGGGCAACCTGACACTTAACGTAAACGGCAGCACTGTGACGGGTACGATTCCCGGCGGTCAGGACCTGATCGTCATCGCTCGCGACGGAGCAGTGAATGCTACGGCTGTGGTCAGCAACAACAGTTCAGCCAATGGTCCGGTCACAATCAGCGGTGGCAGTGTGACCTTTAGTGGCACCAACCTGGTGAATCGCCTGACCAGCGCCAATGCCGCCTTCCAGACCATTCTGAACGCTTTTGATGCCGGTGGTCAGTATACCTTCCGCGTTATCATTGAGCAGACCTCCGGATCGCCATCTACCCGCTTCGGACGAGTGGTGAACAGTCAGTTCACAGCTTTCCCGCGTGTACAGACGACCTGTTCGGCAGCGCCTTCATCACAGCTGGGTGGCGACGACGGTGTGTTCAGATTGCTGGGCACTGTCAACAACCAGTCCTATGAAATTGAAAACCAGTTCTCACTGGCTTATGCGGTGCAGGGCAAGTTCGGCGTGGGACAGAACGCTTCTACTGGTGCGCTGTCAACCTTTACCGAAACCTGTGTGGTTGACACTGGCGGTGGTAGCACGGGTGGCGGCAATACCGGCGGTGGCGGCACCGGCGGCGACACCCAACAACCTGTTAACCCGGTCAACCCAGAAGACATTACCAACCTGGGCAACACAGTGACCCAGGTTAATACAACCGTCGACAATGAGATTTCGACAGGTAACGTTTCCCAGTCCACTGTGACGACCGTTACTCAGACCACGAGCAACGCGAACAACCAGGTTACAACGGTACTGAACGCATTTAACAATCCCGGCACCACGGTGAACACCGACAACGCCCTGAATGCACTGTCAACAGCGTCCAATGCCGTCAGCACTTCGGGCAAAGCGGCGGCCAATACCAATGCGGACACTACCCAGCTGGTAGCGCAGACCAAGACTCTGATCACGGGCACCACGGACGTTATGAGGCAACTTACCCTGAAAGCGGTCCAGGACGCTACTCAGTCGGTGTTAAGCTCCGTTCAGAAAACTCTGGTTGCTAATACCTTTAAGAATGTCGTTAGCGGCTCTGCCCAGATAACAACCAAACTGACCAATCCTGACGATCTATCGGATATCAACCGATCCCTGAACAACTTCAGCAAGGATCTTATTCGTCTGCAGACGCCTGTGGATAATGATACGGTGACGACGCTGTCAAACGCCTCACGAGATATCCTTAAAAAGGATTTTGAACTTAAGTTTGGCGCCATAGTCACGGATCAGAATATTGTTCAGCAGTTTAACTCTGGAAATAGTCAGGTATACAAAAGCACGCTGACCCTGGCGGGCCTGCCACAAACCAGTTTCCCTACGGACTCAGAGTCTCGCCAGAACATCCAGAATTTTGGAGGTTCTGGTTTTCAGATAACCGATGACACCGTTCGATCGATCGCTTCCCTGAAAAGTAACTCCTCAGACTTGACGCGCACCCAGCGTACACTGCCAAGTGGTCAATTCGTGACGGCATCCAATGACTTTATTGGCTTCGCGCAGATTTTCGGTACGGGTAGTTTTAACCCTGGCAATCTAAGCAGGAGTGGCGGTATCAGTGCGCTGAGCAGCAGCACGCAGACGCCGGGCGTGGACTTTGTTGAGGCAGATAACTCAGCAACGATTAAGTTTGCAACCGAGACCTATCTGGCCACAACGCTGAGTGTGAAATCGATCCCGGCCGGTGCCAACGACTCTGTGACGTTTACTGATGACGGCCGTGCACTGGTCATCCGTAGCACAGGAGCTGCCTTTGAGTTGGCGCCAGCTGCCATTAATACGGTCAGCTTTGTAGCGGGCATTGAAGCGCTGAACTTCCCATTGACGACTCGGGGCGATGATGGCTCGTTCTCACTGGATTTGTCGGGCGGTCAACGATTCTCAGGCACGTTTGGGTTTGAGAACCACTTCGGTGTTAACCGCACCACATGCGGCCAGGTAAGCTTCGCCGAGCCAACCGTAGAAGTGAATCGCCCTGAGTACGCGTTTGTGATGAACTGCGCCAACGGTGCCAGTCAGCGTATTCTTCCCTATGTTTATGCGGAGAACTTCTATGAAAGCCTTACCGCCGCCAACCTGGAAGTGACAACAGACCGTAACACCGGTTTTATCGCGGTCACAGGCGTGGGTACGTTTAAGCCGAGCTTCTTTGTCAACACGGCGACAGCAGCCGAAGCGACCTATCGCACGGCCAACCAGGACGCCAACGGCATCGCTTTCCAGGCCATGGACGTTAACGCGGATGGCAAAATGGACTACAAGGTGATCTCAGCCGCCGGAACCCAGGTGCTGTACAGCGCTAACTAATCACAATGCTGTACCGCGATTCTGTCAGGCGGCGATGACTGTTCGTCGCCTGACACGAATTCCGGCCTCCCTTACTGATAGCCTTGTATTAATAGAACTTCTCAAGCAGGCCGATTGTGGAAAACTGGGGCGTCTGATATTTTAATCACCGCGTTGACTACTCCAGCATTCCTCATGACAAGGGTCTCCAATGAAGAAGAATAAAGGCTTCGTGAAAAATCGTCTTGCGCAGTACGTTGCAGCCTCGCTGATTGCCGTTGCAGGCAGCCAGGCGTTGGCTAACGACTTCAGCATCAATAACGGTCAGCTGACCATCAGCAACGGCACGTTCTCTCAGACAGTCACGGTCGGATCGAACGGCATCCTGGAATCGGTCAACAACGTCCCTGCCAGCAACAGTTTTGGTATCCCCAACTTCAGCTTTGATCTGGTCAACTCGGCGACCACGCCGACTAATGGCACCTACACCTTTAAAGTGGGTGTGGCGATCTCCAGCGATACCAACAGCAACCGCCGCTTTGAGGCCTTCATTGGCAATCTGACACTGAATATCAACGGCAGTACCGTTACCGGTACGATACCCGGCAATCAGAATCTGATTGTGATCGCCCGTGATGGCGCGGTGAATGCCACCGCCGTGGTCAGCAATAACAGTGCTGCCAACGGCCCGGTCACCATCAGTGGTGGCAACGTGACCTTCAGTGGTTCCAATCTGGTGAATCGACTGACGAGTGCTAACGCGGCGTTTCAGACCATACTGAACGCCTTCGATGCTGGCGGACAATACACTTTCCGTGTGGTCATGGAACAGACCTCCGGATCACCTTCCAACCGTTTTGGGCGCGTGGTTAACAACACCTTCAATGCGTTCCCGCGCGTACAGACCAGCTGTGAAGCTGCATCATCCTCCCAGCTCGGTGGAGACAGCGGCGTATTCCGTCTGTTGGGCACCGTGAATAACAGCAACTACCGCATCAACGAACAGTTTTCACTGGCTTACGCGGTACAGGGCAAATTTGGTGTGGGTCAGAACGCCTCTACTGCTGCGCTGTCGACCTTTACCGAGACCTGCGCGGTGGAAACCGGGGGCACAGGTGGTGGTAATACCGGAGGCGGCACAGTCGTTGTTGATGAACAGACTTTGAACCAGCAGAATGAGGTAGTAGACAATCTGTCCAATGCAATTGACCAGGTCATCAGCACGGGTGGCGAAGCATCACAGGATGTCGTTAATCAGGCCATACTTGCGACAAACGATGCTACGAATAATATTCTCAGCATCGGTACCACACTGGCACAAGGTGGCGCCGTCAATACAAGCAACTTACTGAACACTGTTCTGTTAGCCTCTAAAGCGGGCAGCACGGGTGCAACTGTGGCCACTGCGACGTCCAATGCTGATGCTAAACAGGAACAGCTTGCCTCTTCCCGGTTCGTTCTTAACGCCACAGCCAACGTGCTGTCAACACTGGCCAGCCAGACGCAGAGTGGCAGCACGCCGACACTTTCTGCGACTCAGGTGACTCAGGTAAAAACGGCAACGACGAACCTGCTGTCCACAGCATCAACTCTGAGCACGCAGTCCAGTTCTACATCAGACATCCGCGCCGCCGCAGCCGCCGCAGCCCAGGCCATCAATGCCAACCGGCGCCTTAACGTAGCTGCCGATACGGCACTGGTGACCGCGGTTTCCATCGCGAGCGCGCAAATCGCGACTGCTGCGATTCGTGCCGTGGCAGGCGCCAATGTGTCAGAGGCTGAAATCACCACCCTGCTTCAGCAGAACCAGGGTCTGGCCGAGCAGGTATTAAACCTGGCCCTGCCAATTCCACCAGCCGTGGTTGAAACGTCAGCTGAACGACAGCAAAAAGTTAATAACGCCCAGGCGACTGCCAGCCTGAATGCTGTGCAGCGCGCACGACTTGCCGATGCCACCCGTGACAACTTTGTGGTGCCGACTTCGGTGGTTGTTAACGGCGTCAACATTCTCGACAGACTGCGCAATCTGTTCCGAGGCAGCGGCACTCAAGGCTTTAGCCTGGCCATTACCGACGAAACCGGTCGCTTTGGCGGTATCGCCGGCACCACCCACACCACCCAGGCAGACATTGAAGTGGATAACGTGACCGGTGCGGTGAAAGTCATCCTGCCCGGCGAAACCTATGCAGGCGCGATCGTGGCTGTTAAGTCGGTTCCTGCAACTGTGCCCAACGGTATCCGGGTGCGTCGCAACGGCAACACCGTGATTGTGACGGATGGTGTTGCGGTAGAGCTGGCGCCGATGGCAGTTGATGTGCTCTCCTTCGGTGCAGCGGCTGAAACCGCCGGCTATCAGTTCTCGGGACGAGACAATGGCTCATTTGGCCTGAATCTGGGCGCCGGCAATACCTTCTCCGGTACCTTCGCTTACGACAACCTGAGCGGCAAGACGATCACTAACTGTGGCGCAGTCAGCTTTACTGAACCGACGACTGAGGTTAACAAAGCCGAGTATGCGTTTGGTGTGAAATGCGCCAATGGCACCACTCAGCGTGTGGTACCTTATCCGGACAACACCTCGTTCATTGACAGTGTGACGGCCGCCGGCCTGACCGTGAATGCGGACCGTAGCTCTGGCTTCATCACGGTCAGCGGCGTGGGTGTCCTGAAGCCCAGTTTCTTTGTCAGCCAGCGCACCGCTGCCGAAGTGACTTACTTTGATGCCAACAAGGACAGCTTTGGCCTGGCCTACCAGGCCATGGATGTGAATGGCGACGGTAAAATGGACTACAAAGTGATCTCAGCCACTGGAACCCAGTTGTTCTATGGCGTGAATTGATGGCAGTGCTAGCTGGAGACTCTTCCGGCCAGCCCACCCCCCCGGTCCGCCTCAGAAACAAAAAGCCCCCGACAGTTTCAGCTGATGGGGGCTTTTTTTTCAGCAGAATTTCCCAGGCATTAGATGCTGATGCTGTAACGCACGTAGAAGTCCTGCTCGGAACGTTTGCGTAGAGCCGTGCGCTGCTGAATAAGGTCTTCACGCTGACGGACACGCGCCTCAAGCAGGTGGCCCGACATGGGGCGCCAGGCATAACGCACTTCGGTCAGTGAAGCGTTGTTGCCAAAGTCGGTGGACAGCAGCCAGCCAGCATCGTTTTCACCATGCACAAAACCCACGCTATGCCCCGGGGCGATGTCCATCAGGTTGATGGAGACCTGCCAGGCAAAACCATCTGCATCGCCAGCACCCGGCAGGTTCATCACGGCATTACGTGGGGTGTCAGGCGCGTAGGCAAGCTCAACACCGCTTACCAACGTCATCTCATTGCGAATGGCAACCTGGGTGGCCAGTCGACCGGTGATACCGATGTAGTCTTCGGTCATGCCTGCCGCGTAGCCATTGTAGTACAGCGATGAAGGAATGTAGGTGATGTCCACTGAGCGCTGAGCCCACAGGCCATCAGTCTCGCGGCTGTCCAGTGCCAGGTAATACGTGGCACGGCTTTCTGACTTGTCAAAACCAAGCGGCGCACGGCGCAGATTGCTCGGCCCCTCTTCCTTATCGTTCCGCTCGATGATGCCGGTGACGTTCCAGCCATTCGGGCCACGCCAGGTGCTCTGGATACCGTCAGTCCAGCCCACATCCCAGCTGGTGGAGTTGGTACGGCTGAATGACTTTGCCGCCACGCCAACCAGACGGTTGTTGCTCTGGAAGCGGCCGATGCGATGATCCCAGTTGCCATAACGGGCACGCACATAGAGCTCGTCCAGCGTACTCTGACCCGGGCCGATACTGCTGCCGCCATTCAGGCCGCGGTACAGACGGAATTCGCTGTCATTGTCTTCATGATGGACGCGAGCGGCGTAACGGCCTTTGACGCTGTAGGTATCGTTGATGGTCCACAGCAGACCGGCGCGGGCGCGCAGACGCCACTGTCCCTCGTCCGGGTTGGTACCGTTGCGCTCTTCACGGTCGAAAGCATAGTAACCAAAGCGCAGGTCTCCGGAGAATTCGGTGGATTGTGCCAGCGCAGATGAACTGATGGCAGTGGCCACCGCGGCACTCAGTGCCCAACAGGTATATTTCAATTAGGATCTCCCCTCATTAACTTGGTAAACAATCCCGCCTCAGCGCGCACGCTGAGCGCAGGATTCTTGACCGAATGGCTGCATGTCACGAAACCGTCAATGATCCGTTACACGACAGTTGCGTGACGCACCACCTTCATTTAAATGGCATTATTGTGACGAATACCAAAAACGCTCAGATCAGACACTCAAGCCCACGGATACCGCAGTAGCCAGCGGGGTTCTTGTCCAGATATTGCTGATGATATTCTTCGGCATAATAGAAATCGGCCAGTGGCTTGATTTCTGTAGTGATGGTGTCATGACCGGCAGCGCTCAGACGTTGCTGAGCCACGTCCAGACTGGCTTTGGCAGCCTCAAGCTGTTTGTCATTGACGGTATAGATGGCAGAGCGATACTGCGTGCCACGGTCATTGCCCTGGCGCATACCTTCGGTTGGATTGTGAGAGCGCCAGAACAAAGTAAGCAGCTCTTCATAGCTGACTTTGGCCGGGTCAAAAAACACCCGGACCACCTCAGTATGCCCGGTCTGCCCGCTGCACACTTCTTCGTAGGTCGGGTTAGGCGTGAAGCCCCCGGCATAACCAACGGCTGTGCTGAATACGCCCGGCTGGCGCCAGAAAACCCGCTCGGCTCCCCAGAAACAGCCAAGACCGAACACGGCCTCTTCCAATGATTCCGGCAGCGGTGGCACCATGGAATTGCCAGTAACGGTGTGACGCCCCGAAATCTCCAGTGGCTTATCGCGACCTGGCAGCGCCGCATCGGCCGTTACCATTCTGGTTTTGTCATTGAACCACATGATTACTTACTCCCGGGGTGTGCACCCCTGCTATACATCTGAAGGCAGGCTGCCTAGAATACCATACTCAGGTGCCCAGCCATGAGTTGAACCGAACACAAGATCCAGTGAATGGGTCTGAAAACAGGAATCGATTACAGGACAAACAGCGAATGACCTCAGCTATGCAGAATCAATCTGCCTTGATGGCCAACTACGGACACCCCGACCTGCAGTTCAGCCGGGGTCAGGGATGCTATCTTTATACGGAAGCCGGCGATGCCTATCTGGATTTTACGGCCGGTATTGCTGTGAACTGTCTCGGGCATTGTCACCCTCACCTGGTATCCACGCTGCAAACCCAGGCCGAAACCCTGTGGCACACCTCCAACCTGTTCAGCAATATTCCCACTGAGCGGCTGGCGAAGCGCCTGGTTGAAAAAAGTTTTGCCGATCGCGTGTTTTTTGCCAACTCCGGCACCGAAGCGGTTGAGTGTGGCTTCAAGATGATGCGCCGCTTCCACTATCATCACGGTCGCAAGGAGCGCGTGCGCATCATTACCCTGGCGCAGTCCTTCCATGGCCGTACACTGGCCCCGGTGGCCGCCTGCCGCAATCCGCTGCACACCGAGGGTTTCCTGGTTGGTGACGGTGGTTTTGACCAGGTGCCGTTTGGTGACCTGGAGGCCCTGCGTCAGGCCGTAACGGAACAGACCGCTGGCGTGATTCTGGAGCCGGTGCAGGGTGAAGGCGGCATTCGCCCCGTCACTGCCGAGTACCTGAAGGCGGTCCGGGCCCTGTGTGACGAACATGGCATTCTGCTGATGTTTGATGAAGTCCAGTCTGGCATGGGCCGCACCGGTCACCTGTTTGCACACGAGGCGCTGGGCGTGACGCCTGACGTGCTGGCGTCCGCCAAGGGGCTGGGTGGCGGATTCCCGATTGGCGCCTGTCTGTCGACCGAGCGGGTAGCTGAGGTCATGACGGCAGGTACCCATGGCAGCACCTTCGGCGGCAACCCACTGGCAACATCCGTCGGTAATGCAGTCATGGATGTGCTGACTGACCCGGGTTTTCTGGAGACGGTCACTGAGCGATCCACCCAGCTGCGCGCCGGGCTGGATGAGCTGATTAAACGTTATCCCAAAGTGCTGGCCGAACACACCGGCCTGGGCCTGATGGTGGGCCTGCGCTGCGTAGCCAGCAACGCCGATCTGATCAAAGCCATGCAGAAAAATCACCTGCTGGCGGTGAAAGCCGGAGGCAACTCCATACGTCTGTTGCCACCTCTGGTGGTCAGCCCTCGGGAAATCGATGAGGCCTTGAATTCACTGGATAAAGCCTGCGCCAGCCTGCCGGTTTAAATATCGAACGAACGCTTGGCATATCAATATTTCCCTGCTAGATTAGCGGCCTTGTCACAATCTGTGACAAGGCCCATCTGTCTGTTACATGTAACGTGGTCGACAGTACAGGTATAAACCAACAACATAAAAATAAGACCTGATGACCCCTGCCCTGCAACCGCAGCACACCCTGCTTTCTCTTTGCACCGATCTGTACTGGTGCCAGGACGCCGACGGCCGTTGCCATCAGGTGGCCAGTTTTTCTGCCAGTACAGACGCGGTGGCCAGACAGTTGCGACAGCACAGCTTCGACCAGTTGATCGCCCTTGAGGACCGACAGGCCTGGCTCAGTCAGCTGCAGGGCGGCAATACCTTCAGGCGCTGGCAATGCCGTGTCAATACAGACGAGGGTCACCGCTATCTGCAGATCGCCGCCACGCCGGTAATGGATCAGCGTGGCAGGTTCAGCCATTACGAGTGCATGGCTGTCGACATTACCAGTGTTCGCAGCCACGATGCCGACCTGGAGCGCTTTCGTGCCGCCATGGACATGTCACTGGACATGATTTTTCTGGTCGATCGCGAAACCCTCACCTTTATTGATGCTAACGACACAGCGTGTCTCAGCCTGGAAGTCAGCCGTGAGGAGCTTATCTCTCAAAGCCCTGGCAAAGTGATGGGCTTCTCTGATGCCGAGCTGAATGAACGTTATGACCGACTGATCAAACAGGGTGTCAGCAGCCGAATCGAACGTCGCCTGCGGCGCTCTGACAACAGCGAAACGATTATCGAGATATACAGCCGTGCCACGGAGATTCAGGGGCGCTGGGTGATCATTGGTGTGGGCCGTGACATCACTGCCCGCAAGCAGGCAGAAAATCGTGCACTGAGACTGCAGCGTATTTTCTCGGCGCTGAGCCTGACCAACGAGGCCATCCTGCGCGCGGAAAGTCGCCAGGACCTGTTTGAGGATGTCTGTGCAGCCGCCGTGTCATCCGGCCTGTTCACGACAACATCAATACTGGCTCCCCTGAAAAGCGGTCGCTTCAAGGCCATTGCCAATGCCGGCAACTATACCCGCCAGCCCGAAAAGGTACTGGTCACCACTACGCCCGACATACCGGAGGGTCGCGGCCTGACCAGTGAGGCTTTTCGGAGCGGAAAGGCGCAAAGCAGCAACGATTTCAAAAGTGATCCACGCACCAGTCCATGGCATGACCTGGCTCGGCAGTTCGACATCGGCAGTGCCGCCGCCTACCCATTGTTCGAGCGCAAGCAGTGCATCGCAGTGATGTTGTTCTACGCCGGGCCGGTTGACACTTTTGACGCGCAGAATCAGTCCATTCTGCAGAGTATGGCCGACAATATTTCCTTTGCCCTGGACAGTTTTGCCGCCGACGAAGAACAGCAGCGGGCAGCGGAAGCCATCCGGCGCAATGAACAGCGCTTTCGCAGCCTGACCAGCCTGACCTCCGATTTCTACTGGGAGATGGATGCCAGCCTGCACTTTATCCAGTACGAGGGACGCATTATTGGTGAGAGCAACCAGAAGGCCGTCCGTACGCTGATTGGGCGCCATCTGTGGAATATGCCGGGTGTACGCGCTGACACCATGAACTGGCGCAAGTTTCGCCGATTGTTACGCCAGGAAAAAGCCTTCCGCGACTTTGAATTTTCGTTCACCAACGCAGAGGGTGTGATTTATCACCTGTCGCTGGCAGGCGAACCCATCTTCGATGATCAGCACAGGTTCTCCGGGTATCGCGGCATCTCGCGGGACATCTCCGACAAGAAGCGCGCTGACAACCGCATTCGTCATCTGGCCACTCACGACACCCTGACAGGCCTGCCCAATCGCGTGATGTTCACCGAGCTGCTGCGCAACGCAACCCGCACTGCCAGCCGCTATAAAGATAATGCCTTTGCTGTGCTCTTCATCGATCTGGATCGCTTCAAGACAGTCAATGACACCTACGGGCATCATGCCGGCGACCGGCTACTGGTGGAAGTTGCCAAGCGACTTCGACAGCCACTGCGCAGCAGCGACATAGTAGCCCGACTGGGCGGCGACGAATTTGTGGTCCTGCTGCACAAGGTCAGTGCTCGCGGACTGGCGCTGACCACTGCCAACCATATTCTTGAAACCTTCTCACAGCCCGTGAAAGTGGATGACCGCGAATTCATGGTCGGCTGCAGTATTGGTGTCAGCCTGTTTGGCATTGATGCGTTTAATGAAGAAGAACTGATGAATCACGCAGACACGGCCATGTATGCCGCCAAAGAAGATGGCCGCAACAACGTGCACTGCTACTCCGCCAAGCTGCATCAGCACACCCAGCGCCGAGCCGGGCTGTCACTGCAATTGCGCCAGGCGCTGCAGCACGATCAGCTGAGTCTGAACTACCAGGCTAAACTGGACATGAACACTGGCCAGGCGGTCGGTGTAGAAGCACTGCTGCGCTGGCATCACCCAGAGCTGGGCGATGTGTCACCCAGTCAGTTCATCCCGATTGCCGAAGATAACGGACTGATCATTCCCATCGGTGAATGGGCTATCACGCAGGCCATAAAACAGCTTCACGAATGGGACGCACTGAATCTGCCGCCGCTGAATCTGGCGGTCAATCTGTCGGCCAGACAATTTAACTACCCGGAGCTTGGCAAGTTCATCATTAACGCTTTAAGCGCCGCCAGCATTGACCCACAGCGCCTGGAGCTTGAGATCACCGAAAGCCTGATGATACAGAATCCGGAGCATGCCATTGCTGTGATCAAGGCGATCAAAGCTACCGGCGTGCGTTTCGCGCTGGATGATTTTGGAACTGGCTATTCATCGCTGGGCCAGTTGCGCCACTACCCTATCGACACCCTCAAGATCGATCGCGCCTTTGTCCGCGATCTGGCCAACAGCCGGGAAGACCAGGCGATCAGCAAGGCCATTATCTCCATGGGCAAGACGCTGGGGATGGCAGTCGTTGCCGAAGGTGTGGAAACACCGGATCAGTTGGCATTGCTAAGCCGGTACCAGTGCGATCAGATTCAGGGCTTCTTCTATCATCGACCAGTGCCGTCTGATGAGTTTGTAAGCTGGTACCTAAAACAAACACAAAATTTGTAGGGATATTATTCAAGTTTTGCAGGCCAATGCCGCTAGCTATTTTGACAATCCCTGTCATAGAGCGAGACACGCAAAATGGCCGAACGCAAGTTATTCTCCACTAACGAAAAGCTGGTTTCCACCACTGACCTGAACAGCTATATTCGTTACGCAAACCCAGAATTCATAAAAATATCAGGCTATTCCGAGAAGGAGCTGATCGGCTCCCCGCACAACATCGTTCGCCATCCGGACATGCCTAAAGAAGCATTTAAATCGCTATGGGGAACTGTTCAGCGCGGCAAACCGTGGATGGGTATGGTCAAAAACGCCTGCAAGAACGGTGACTATTACTGGGTGGATGCTTACGTCACACCAGTTTTTGAAAATGGCAAGGTGACCGGCTACCAGTCAGTCCGTTCAGTGCCAGACGAGAAGCACGTAAAAGCTGCCAGCAGCCTCTACGCCCGCCTGCGCAGTGGTGCGTCCGTTCGCCTGAATGCCGTGATCGGGTGGCGTCAAAGCATACTCGCGGCTCAGATTCTCAGTCTGCTGGTCGTGATTGCTGGATTGACGGTCCCAGCGCTGAGTGGCGTATTGGGCTGGACTCTGGCAGCCCTTGGCGTTGTAGGCGGTGTCGCAGCCGGCGCAGTCCTGCTTGCTCAGATGAACCCGCTGATTGACGCTGCCGAAAAAATTGCCAGCGACAGACTTTCGCGGGCCGTGTACACCAGCCACAAGAATGAGCTTGGCACTGTAGAACTGGCCATGAAAAAGCTAAGCTCAGAAGTCACTACCATTCTGAAACGTGTCGACGAGTCGGCCGCCAGCCTCGACCGCCTGGCAAACCAGGCGAACAAGGCAGTTGCTGCGACCGACCAGGCCATTGCACAGCAGCAGGCAGAAATCGACTCTGTGTCGTCAGCTGTGACAGAGATGTCCAGCGCTATTCATGAAGTGGCCAGCAACACCTCCAACACCTCCACTGCGGCCGAACAGGCAGACCACAGTGTGGGAGAAGGTCGCCACTCGATTGACGAGAGTCTGTCAGCTACGACTCAACTGGCCGCGAATATCGACGATATTACCCGCATGATCCAGGACCTGGGTAATGACAGCAACGCGATTGGCTCTGTCATCGAGGTGATTAACGGTATCGCTGAGCAGACCAACCTGCTGGCTCTGAACGCGGCGATTGAGGCTGCTCGCGCCGGTGAACAGGGCCGGGGCTTCGCAGTGGTAGCCGATGAGGTGCGCACTCTGGCACAGCGCACCCAGAATTCCACCGTACAAATCAAGGACATCATTAACCGCATCCAGGGCAGCACGCAAAGCTGCGTGAACTCGATTGCCAGCGCGCAGGAAAAGGCCAAGCACTGCGTCAAGTACAACCAGGACGCCGGCAATGCCTACAGTGCCATCAGCCGGGCAGTCTCGGATATCCGCAACATGACCTTCCAGGTGGCAACAGCTGTGGAAGAGCAGAGTGCGGTGGCTGAAGAGGTGAACCGCAATATCGTTAATATTCAGACGCAGTCGGAGCGCACCAGCGAGGCCTCACGTTCGACTGCGGACAGCAGCAAGCGTCTGGCGCAGGATATCTCTGCCATGCATGAGCTTGTTCGTCAGTTTTCATCGCGTTGATCGCTCCTCAAGCCGGTCGGCAGGCAATGCAGTATCGTCTGTCCTCCGGCTTCTTTTTTTCCCTAATTGAACAACGGTCCGGGAGGTGGAGGTTAGCGCTCGCCCGGATCGCATCCTTTCACCTGTCACCCGGCGGGGGGGAACTCGACTTCGCGGCTACGCCGCTCAGGACTCGGACAGTCCCGCCCGCTTTTCGGGTGACAGGCAAAAGGATAAACGCGCCCTGATTGGGCGAGCGCTAACCCCCGCCTCCCTGCCCTTGTGCCTACTTCAGCAAACACACGGTTAATCGCCATAAACGTCGCCAGATTCGTAAATCGCCCGAACTAAACATGGATGACACGCTGATCCACGTCATTTGTCAGCGCCAGGGCAGCCTGACACATTAATCTGAGCGTTCCCGACATCGTGCTGAGCTCCGATCCAGGGAGTGTTTTCGGAGGGGGTAACGCGAGCGACGAAAACCTGAGGAGGAGCATTACCCCCTTCGGAAGCGATCCCGCTAGGCGTTCAGCAGCGTTGTGTGAATCCATTCAGTTTTGGTTTAGAATCGGGTCAAGCCCGAACTAAAATTAGAATGAGAGCGCACCCATGCACTACCCCCAACTTAGCTTCGACTTCGACGAAAGCCTGCGCATGCTGCAGGAACAGGTGCAGCAGTTTGCGGCACGTGAGATTGCACCTATGGCGGCCGAGATTGATCGCAGCAATCAGTTCCCTGCCGAGCTCTGGCGCAAAATGGGTGACCTGGGTTTGCTGGGCATCACCGTGTCTGATGAATATGGCGGCGCTGATATGGGTTATCTGGCGCACGTGGTGGTGCAGGAGGAAATCAGCCGCGCGTCTGCGAGCGTTGGCCTCAGCTACGGCGCGCACTCGAATCTTTGTGTCAATCAGATCTATCGCAACGGCAGCGACGAACAACGGGCGCAATATCTGCCGAAACTGATCAGCGGCGAACACGTGGGCGCTTTGGCCATGAGTGAGCACAATGCCGGATCCGACGTGGTCAGCATGCAGCTGTCCGCCAAACGCGACGGCGATCACTTTGTACTGAATGGCAGCAAAATGTGGATTACCAACGGTCCGGATGCAAACGTCTATGTCATCTACGCCAAAACTGACGCCAGCGCCGGGCCGCACGGCATCACTGCATTTATAGTCGAACGCGACGCGCCAGGATTCTCCCGTTCCCCCAAACTCGACAAATTGGGCATGCGCGGATCCAACACCTGCGAGCTGGTGTTTGCCGACTGCCGGGTACCCGCGACCAATATTCTGGGCGGTGAAAACCGGGGCGCGCAGGTGCTGATGAGCGGCCTGGATTACGAACGAGTGGTGCTGTCTGGCGGCCCGCTGGGCATCATGCAGGCCTGCCTGGATGTCGTCGTCCCTTACGTGCATGACCGCAAACAGTTCGGTCAGGCGATCGGTGAGTTCCAGTTCATACAGGGCAAGGTCGCCGACATGTATACTGCGCTGAACGCCTCGCGCGCCTATGTGTACGCTGTGGCACGCGCCTGCGACCGCGGTGAAACCACCCGCAAAGACGCCGCCGGCGCCATCCTTTTTAGCGCCGAATACGCCACTAAACTTTCGCTCGATGCCATCCAGATCCTCGGTGGCAACGGCTACATCAACGACTACCCCACCGGCCGCCTGCTCCGCGACGCCAAGCTCTACGAAATCGGCGCCGGCACCCAGGAGATCCGACGCATGCTGATAGGCAGGGAGCTCTTCCGTGAAACCGCTTGACCTCAAACAGCCTGCATACAGATGCAGCACCACAGTTCATCGAGGTGTTGGGAACAATGTGGCAAGGAGCGAGGAAAACCTGACGAGGACTGCCACATTGGTTCCAGCACCGGATGCGTTGAACTACGTATCGAGGCAAGAGGAGTGCAGACAGCGTGAATAAGTTGCAGAGCAAGATCAGCCCGCAATCTGAGGAGTACAAACGCAACCACGCCCACCACACCGCGCTGCGCGACGAACTGCAAGCGCTGACAGCCACGCTGGCTCTGGGTGGCGACGAAAAAGCACGGGAGCGCCATGTGTCTCGCGGCAAGTTGCTGCCACGCGAACGCGTTGAAGCGTTGCTGGATACCGGCTCGCCGTTCCTGGAGCTGTCGCAGCTGGCCGCCTACCAGGTTTACGAAGACAATATACCCGGCGCCGGCATGATCAGCGGTATCGGCATGGTCTCGGGGCAGGCGTGCATGATCGTGGCCAATGACGCTACGGTAAAAGGGGGCACGTATTATCCATTGACGGTCAAGAAACATCTGCGCGCCCAGCAGATCGCCATGGAGAACCACCTGCCCTGCATTTATCTGGTGGACTCCGGTGGTGCCAACCTGCCGCATCAGGCAGAAGTGTTTCCGGACCGGGATCATTTTGGTCGTATTTTTTACAATCAGTCGCGCATGTCCGCTGCTGGTATCGCCCAGATAGCTGCGGTGATGGGCTCCTGCACAGCGGGTGGCGCCTATGTACCGGCGATGGCCGATGAATCGATCATCGTACGCGACCAGGGCACCATCTTTCTGGGCGGTCCGCCGCTGGTAAAAGCCGCCACTGGCGAGGAAGTCACTGCTGAGGAACTGGGTGGCGGCCGTGTTCACGCGGAAATTTCCGGCGTTGCCGATCACCTGGCGGATAATGACGTGCACGCACTGGCACTGGTGCGCCGCAGTATCGCCAGGCTGGGTCGCCGCTCACCTGCCATTGACGTGTCAGCAGCTGCCCCCGCTTATGATCCAGACGAAATCTACGGCATCGTGTCCGCGGATGTTCGCAGCCCCTATGATGTGCGTGAAGTCATCGCGCGTATCGTGGATGGCTCCTATTTCGATGAGTTCAAACCGCTGTACGGCGCCACGCTGGTCTGTGGCTTTGCAGAAATCTTCGGTCAAACCGTCGGCATTCTGGCTAACAACGGTATTCTGTTTTCTGAAAGTGCCCTGAAGGGTACTCACTTTATTCAGCTTTGTTGCCAGCGCAATATTCCGCTGGTGTTCCTGCAGAACATCACCGGTTTTATGGTCGGTCGCAAATACGAACATGAAGGTATCGCCAAGAACGGTGCCAAGCTGGTCAACGCGGTGTCTACCGCCGGCGTACCAAAGATTACCACGCTGATTGGCGGAAGTTTTGGGGCCGGCAACTACGGTATGGCAGGACGCGCCTTTGATCCGCGCTTCCTTTGGAGTTGGCCCAATGCCCGAATTTCGGTAATGGGCGGCGCGCAGGCAGCAGGTGTGCTCGGGCAACTGCGTGGCGACATGCTTAAGGCAAAGGGACAGGCCTGGACCGCGGACGAGGAGCAGGCCTACAAGGCGCCAATAGAAGCAAAATACGAACGTGAGGGGCACCCCTACTACGCCAGCGCCCGAATCTGGGACGACGGCATTGTGGTACCGGCTGACACGCGTCAGATTCTGGGACTCTCTTTGTTTGCGTCGCGTCACGCGCCACAGAACAAAACTGACTTTGGCATTTTCCGTATGTAACAGAGCTGCATTCGGATAGCGGATCAGAACAGGCTAAACACTATGACTACAGCAAAGAAGAACACGGACAAGGTATCGCTGAAAGAAGGTGCTGACACCGACATTCTGGAAATTGTGCGCCCTGCCCCCGGCATTACAGAAATGTGGCTGAACCGGCCAGATAAACATAACGCATTTAATCCCGAACTGATCGCGCGCATCCATCAGACCATCACACGACTGGCCGCTGATGCGGACACGCGTGTATTGATCATCGCTGGCCGTGGCAAGAGTTTTTGTTCTGGCGCTGACCTGAAGTACATGAAGTCCATGGTGAACTACAGCCATGCAGAGAATGTGGCCGATGCGGCCCGGCTTGCGGCCATGTTGCGGGCGCTACATGATTTCCCGAAACCGATCATTGCTGCGGTGCATGGCAACGTATTCGCCGGCGCCACCGGCATGATCTGCTGTTCGGACCTGGTAGTGGCGGCCGAGAATACCCGCTTCAGCATCAGCGAGGTCAAACTCGGACTGGTACCTGCGGTGATCAGTCCTTTTGTAATCAGTCGGATGGGGCCGCACCTGGCGCGTCGTTATTTCCTGACTGCAGAGGTGTTTGATACAGAAGCAGCATCTGCGGCGCATTTGATCCACGAAACCGTGGCGGCTGATTCTCTGATGACACGCGCGCACGAGTTGGCAGCTCAACTGCTGCGAAATGCACCTGGCGCGATGGCCGACACAAAAAACCTGATCCGTTATCTGGTGCCGGTACCCAAAGATGCGGCAGTGACTGAATACACCTGCGAGCTGATCGCACGGGTACGCGCTGCTGAAGAGGCACTGGGTGGTCTGCAGGCATTCTTCGACAAGGCTGACGCGCCCTGGATTGCAAGCAGCCAGAAACAGCCCACAGGCAAGGGTGGGAATTGACCATGATCAAATCCCTGCTGATTGCGAACCGCGGCGAAATAGCATGCCGCATCATTCGTACCGCCCGCCGGCTGAACATTCGCACCATCGCCATTTATTCGGCGGCCGATCGTCAGGCCCTGCATGTGCAGTTGGCCGACAAAGCAGTGCCACTTTATTCGGTCGGCAAGGAGGCATTCAGCGCCACTGACACCTATCTTAACCAGGCGCTGATACTCGAAATCGCTAAAGCGCAGGGCGCCGAGGCGATACACCCAGGCTACGGTTTTCTGTCGGAGAACGCCGGGTTTGCGCGTAAAGTCAGCGAGGCCGGATTGATCTTTGTGGGTCCTTCGGCTGATGCGATTGCCGCCATGGGATCGAAGTCGCAGGCCAAACACTTGATGTCAGAGGCAGGTGTCCCACTCCTGCCGGGCTATCATGAATCTGATCAGAGCACTGCTACTCTCCAGAAGCAGGCGGATGAAATTGCCTACCCGGTGCTGATCAAGGCCAGTGCCGGTGGTGGTGGTCGTGGCATGCGTGTGGTTCAGTCCAGCAGTGAGTTTGCCGAAGCACTGGCCAGCGTCAAGCGCGAAGCCAAAGCGGCTTTCTCTGATGATCAGGTATTGCTGGAGAAATATCTTCCCAATGCCCGGCATGTGGAAATTCAGGTTTTTGCCGACTCGCAGGGCAACTGTATTCACCTGCATGAACGTGACTGTTCCATCCAGCGGCGCCACCAGAAACTGATTGAGGAAGCACCGGCACCAGGACTGACAGAAGCAACACGTCAGGCCATGGGCGAGGCCGCGGTTAACGCGGCAAAGGCCATTAACTACAGCGGCGCCGGCACGGTTGAGTTTCTTTATCAGGATGGCGAGTTTTACTTTCTGGAGATGAATACCCGACTACAGGTCGAACACCCGGTCACCGAGTTCATCACCGGTCTGGATCTGGTTGAATGGCAACTGCGGGTGGCCAGTGGCGAAGCCCTGCCAGTGAAGCAGGACGAGATCAAACGCCAGGGCTGGGCCATGGAGGCCCGCATCAATGCCGAGTCAGGCGCTCCGGATTTTCTGCCATCAACAGGCGCCATCACGCACCTGGCCTGGCCGCAGGACGAGCAGGTTCGCGTCGACGCGGGTTTTCGCAGCGGCGATCGTATCAGCGTCTATTACGACAGCCTGTTGGGCAAAATCATTTGCCATGGCAGCTGTCGTGAAGAAGCAGCGGCGCGTCTGTCAGCAGCACTGGCGCAACTGACCATTGTGGGCATCGACCATAATGCCAGTTATCTGGGTGCCATCGTTGATACGGCAGCCTTTCGCCGTGGTGAAGTCACGACGGCGTTTTTGCAGAAACACCATGAGGCCATTGCGGCATCACTGGCAACACGCGCGATGTCACAGCCACAAACCCGCGCTGCCGCTTCAAATACTGCCAGTCTGACGAGCCATGCGGGACACCACGCCGGTGACTGGGGCGCACTGAACGCCTGGCGCACGCAGCAGTCAGAAGCTTCGCGCCGTTACCATCTGGATGCACTTTATCTGTCACCGCGTTTTGCTGGTGGCACCCCCTCACCGGCCACTTCGCCAGAGGCCCTGTCCGGTGCCGGCCACGCAGGCGAGGCTCAGCGGCACATCAAGGCACCCCTGCCCGGCCGCGTGATTGCCTTGCAGGTTAAAGCGGGTGACAAAGTGGAAGCCGGCTCCGCACTGCTGGTGATGGAAGCCATGAAGATGGAACATACGCTCCGCGCCTCTCACGATGGCGTGATTGCCGAGCTGCACTGCAATGAGGGTGACATGGTACAGCCTGACCAGTTACTGATGGAGCTGGACGCATGATTACACTGTATGAGATGGGAGCACGCGACGGGCTGCAGAACGAACCGGTCATGGTGCCAGCCGCCGTCAAGGCCGAGTTGATTGATCGACTGGCGCAGTGCGGTCTGCAGCATATTGAGGCGGGCAGTTTTGTATCACCGCGCTGGATACCGCAGATGGCTGACTCGGAGGCCGTGTTTGGTCTGATCAAGCGGCAGGACGGAGTGACCTATTCTGCGCTGACCCCTAACATGCAGGGTTTTGAGCGGGCCATGGCAGCGGGCGCTGATGAAGTTGCAGTGTTTGCCGCTGCATCAGAGGCGTTCAGTCAGAAGAATATCAATTGCAGCATCCGCGAGAGCATTCAGCGTTTTACCCAGGTCTGCGAAGCGGCCCGCGAAAAAAACATTCCGGTACGTGGTTATGTGTCCACTGTCATGGGTTGTCCCTACCAGGGCAAAGTACCTGAGGCTGATGTGGTCATGGCCATCGAAGAACTGCTGGCACTGGGCTGTTATCAGGTCTCACTGGGCGACACGATTGGTGTCGGTACACCCAGACAGGTCAGGCAGGTTCTCAAGACCTGCCTGTCGGTTGCATCCCCGGCGCAGTTGGCCATGCATTTCCACGACACCTACGGCCAGGCGCTGGCAAATCTGCTCAGCGGGTTGGAACTGGATATCACCACCATTGACGCCTCAGTGGCGGGTCTTGGTGGCTGCCCCTACGCCAAAGGTGCCAGTGGTAACGTAGCCACAGAAGATGTGATTTACATGCTGCACGGCATGGGCATGGACACCGGTGTAGACCTCCAGCAACTGGTCGCCGTCAGTCACTGGATCTGCGGGCAGCTGGAATGTCAGAACCGCTCCAAAGTTGCGCAGGCAATGGAGGCATAGTCATGAGCACTGACATCGATTTCCGGCAGCTTCTTGAACAACTTCACAATACGCCATCACACAGCCCGGAACCGGACAGCGACCACAACAGGCAGCTCACTGCGTTTACTCCGCCCGTCCCCTTCAGCACGCTGCACCAGCACAGTATCACTCAACGCGAGGCCTTCTGGCGCGCCTGCCTGGCCACCACTGGCATCATCACCCACACGCTGGGCGATGAGACGCTGGAGCGTGGCGAGCACATCTGGCAGGATCGCTGGTTCCCAGGCACTCAGCTCAACTTCGCCGAAAATCTGTTGCGCTACCGCGATGATCAGGCAGCGCTGATATTTGCCGATGAGCGCGGCAATCGGCAGACACTGAGCTACGCGCAACTCGCAGAACAGGTGACACACGTCGCCGCCTGGCTTCGGGATCAGGGTGTGCAGGCCGGTGACCGGGTTGCCGGTTTTGCCGCGAATCGCATAGAGACCGTGGTGGCGATGCTGGCTGCCACTTCCCTGGGCGCGATATGGAGTTCATGCTCTCCGGATTTTGGTGTTAATGGTGTGCTGGATCGTTTTTCGCAGATCGAGCCCGTGGCACTGTTTGCTGTTAACAGCCATGTTTACGCCGGCAAGCAGCACAGTCACCACCACACCCTGGACAGACTGACTACCGCTCTGCCCTCACTGAAAGCCTTGATCGTATTGCCAGAGCTCTACGATGCCAGTGAGCAACCCCAAGGCTCAGACAATTGCAAAGTCCACGACTGGCAGAGCTGCGTGGAATTCAGCTCAGGCAGTAGCTCGAACAGCCGGGCGACAGAGGTCGAAGCTTTAAGCTTTTACCCCGCCGACTTTGATCATCCGCTTTTTATCATGTACTCATCGGGCACCACGGGTGTGCCTAAATGCATCGTTCATGGGACAGGCGGCACGCTTTTGCAACTGCGCAAGGAACACCACCTGCACCTGCAGCTGACTCGCGACGACACCCTGTTTTTCTTCACCACCTGTGGCTGGATGATGTGGAACTGGCTGGTGACAGGACTTGCATCCGGCGCGACGCTGGTGCTGTTTGATGGTTCGCCGTTTCACCCGCGACCGGACATACTGTTTGATCTGTGCGACGAGCTCGACATCACCTTGCTGGGCGTCTCTGCAAGGTATCTGGCTGCCGCCGAGAAAGCCGGTGTCAAACCACTGACAACACATCGCCTGAGCGCACTGCGCGCACTGATGTCGACCGGCTCGCCACTGAGCGAAGAAGGCTTTGACTACGTCTGGCGCGACATCAAACCCGGCATCCATCTGCAATCAATGTCAGGTGGCACCGATATCATTTCATGCTTCGTACTGGGCAACCCCTGGCAGCCAGTGCACCGCGGAGAGATTCAGGGTGCGGGTCTTGGCATGGACGTGGCCGTCTATAACGAGGCGGGCCAGCCTGTTGTTGGCGCAAAAGGTGAACTGGTGTGCCGACAGTCCTTTCCCAGCATGCCGGTCGGCTTCTGGAATGACACAGAGGATCAGCAGAAATACCGCGCCGCCTACTTTGAAGGTTTTGACAATGTCTGGACTCATGGCGATTACGCAGAACAGACAGCCAATGGCGGCTGGATCATCTACGGCCGATCGGACACAGTGCTGAACCCGGGCGGCGTGAGGATTGGCACGGCCGAGATTTACCGTCAGGTGGAGCAGGTGGATGAAGTACTGGAATGCGTTGCGGTCGGTCAGGAATGGGATGGTGACATCCGTATCGTGCTGTTTGTGCGCCTGCGGGACGAAGCCACGCTGGACGAAGCCACGCTGGACGAAGCTCTGCAGGCCCGCATCCGCCAGATCATCCGACACGGTGCCTCACCCAGGCACGTGCCGGCGCTGATGGAGCAGGTGCACGACATCCCGCGCACGCTGAACGGCAAGATCGCTGAGACGGCAGTCCGCGAAGCGATCCACGGCCGACCTGTCAAAAACCAGGACTCTCTCGCAAATCCGCAATCCCTGCGCGAGTACGAATCCTTCGCCGAACGCCACCGCTGACGCCCGCCGAAGAGAGCGCTTGAATACGGACAATTCATCGCTTCCGGCATCACCCCCGGAGTGGGGAAGCTCCTCGTCAGGTTTTCCTCGCTCGCGCCCCCACCTCCGGAAGTGATACCTCGATTGACCCGCAGTGGCGCGTCAGGCTCTCGTCGGAGCGTTAGCGGCTTTAAAGGAGACCAGCTCGCGCTCGACGCTGGCACAAGGGCCGGGAGGTGGGTGTCAGAATCTCGCCCAATCAGGGCGCGTATATCCTTTTGCCGCACACCCGATAAGCGGGAGGACTGTCTGAGTCCCGAGCGGCGGAGCCGCGAGGTCGAGTTCCGCCCCGCCGGGTGTGCGGTGAAAGGATGCGATCCGGGCGTGATCTGACACCCACCTTCCGGCCCGCTTTTGATCAACGTGCTGGTTCCGACGCCGGAAGCGCTAAAGTCAAACCAGCGACCGGACGCGGATCAATCGAACGTGATTTCCGCAAACGAGTGAACCACCCGGTGCTTCGAGTCCACATCAGCATCACCCTCCTGCGGGCGGACCACGCGTATCGTCTGAATCCCAATCTCCGCCGCCGCATCCAGCTCACCCTCGATGTCAGAGAGGAACAGAATGTCCTTGGGCGGCAGCGCTATCCAGTCAGCGATGTGCTGGTAGGATTCGACTTCCTGCTTGGCGCCGATGGTGGTATCGAAGTAGCCGGCGAACAGCAGACGCAGGTCGCCGTGGGTAGTGTAGCGGAAGAACAGGCGCTGGGCCTTTTCGGAACCTGATGAGTAGACATACAGATTGATGCCCTGCTCTTGCCATTCACGCAGTTTCTCGGGGACATCGGGGTACAGGTGCGCCTGGTATTCACCACGCTGGTAGCCCTGCTCCCAGACCATTCCCTGCAGCGCTTTGAGCTCGGTCACCTTTTTGTCCTGCCGCATCCACTCCTGCAACTGAGCGATCAGTGCCTCGGTGTTGCGCAGCGGGATGCCGGTGCTCTCGGACATGGCGCGCAGCTGGCGGGCCACATCACGCTCTTCCTTGTGCTTGCGAACGAAGTCGGGCAGAAACTGCTCGGCGTATACAAACAGGATGTCTTTGACGAAACGGATGGAGCTGGTGGTACCTTCGATATCGGTAACGATCGCGATTGGCTTCATTGTCCTTTTATGACTCCAGTCTGGAGAACGACTCGGCGATCGCACTCCCGGTGTAGTTGGCTACCCAGCCTTCGGGGTTGTTGAAAAACCGGATCGCTACAAAACGGGGCTTTGGCCCCATGTCGAACCAGTGCGGAGTGTTGGCGGGCACTGAAATCAGGTCGCCTTTCTGGCACAGCACTTCGTACACTTTATCGTTGAGATGCAGGCTGAATAAACCCTGTCCATCGACAAAAAAGCGCACTTCGTCCTCACTGTGACGGTGTTCGCTTAAAAACTTCTGACGCAGCTCAGGCACTTTTGCCTGTACGTCCGGATTATCGGTGGCATCCAGGCTGATCACGTCGACTGTCTGATAACCCTCTTCTTCGACCAGTTTGTCGATGTCGGCCTGGTAGGCTGCCAGTACCTGCTCACTGCTGTCGCCGGCCTTAACGTCCTGACCAGCCTGCCACTGCTCGAATCGGATGCCGACTTTGGCCAGCTCCTGCGCGATCTCGCTGGCATCGGCGCTGTGCAACAGTTCGTGATCGGGCTTGTTGTCGGCAAAGATACTCAGTTCACTCATCGGTCGACCTCGCGTGCTTCGGCTGGCTGCCAGCGGCTGGCATGCCAGTAATAATCCAGTAAAAATTCCAGCGCTTCAAGGTGGCGCAGTGTTGTCGGCAAATCCGGACCCCAGGTATAAAGACCATGGCCTCGAATTAGATAACCGTGACCGGTACCTGTCTCATTCATATGGTCATCGACCTGTTTTGCAAGGGCGGCGATGTCCTGGCTGTTATCAAACACCGGCAGCGACAGGCTGGACTCATGTGTGACCGTGCCGGTAAAGGCTTTCAGCAGCTCCAGCCCCTTGAACTCTACCGGGCCATCGGCATGCATGGAGACCAGCGTCGCCTTGACCGAATGGGTATGCAGCACCGCTCCAATACCAGGGTCACGACGATACAGCGTGGTGTGCAGCAGGGTCTCGGCCGACGGCTTTTTGCCATCCAGGGACCTGCCATCAAGGTCCACGCGCATGATGTCATCGGCGCTCAATTGCCCCTTGTCACGACCAGATACGGTGATTGCGCAGCTGCTGTCGTCCAGGCGCTGCGAAAAATTGCTGCTCGTCGCAGGACACCAGCCCTGTTGCCATATACGCTGGCCAGCGCTGATCAGGCCATTCACGGCTTGCTGGAAGGAATCTGCTTGGGTCATGGGGCGCGATTATAAACTGAATTGCGGCCTGGCATAAGCGCCGTTGCCGGTAAAGTGACACGACATTGTCGTCCTGGGTCTGGCTGCCAGCTCACCATCAGTCGACATGGCAAACCAGACCTTTCAGATACAGTGCCTCCGGGAATGGCAAAGCCACCGGATGATCGGAGGACTGATGCAGATGGTGAGTGATTCGTCCCTGTCTTCCTGCATCGAGCAGCGCATCTGCCGTGATTTTCTGAAACAGCGGTGGATCGATGGCACCGGAACAGGAAAAGCTGACCAGCCAGCCGCCAGGATTCAACAGCGCACCAGCCTGCAGCGCAATATCTTTGTAGGCGCGGGACGCCCGTTTGAACTGATGTTTGGTCTCGGCAAACTTGGGCGGATCCAGAATGATCATGTCGTAGCGGCTGCCCGACTGCTGCTTGAGATCGCGGAGATAATCAAACACATTGGCCTGCACCAGCTCCGCCTGATCCGGGTCAAATCCATTCAGTTCGAGATTACGGCCCGCCAGCTCCAACGCTGGCCCGGATGAGTCCACGTTGGTGACGTGCTCTGCGCCACCCTTGAGCGCAGCGATGCCAAAACCACCTGTGTAGGAGAAGCAGTTCAGCACTTTCAGCGGGCGCCCTGCCTGTGTGCAAAGCTGCTGAACCAGGCTGCGATTGTCGTACTGGTCCAGGTAATAACCGGTTTTGTGGCCTTCGGTGATGCTGACATCCAGCAGCCGGTCGGCCTCATTGATCGTGATGAATTCTGCCGGTTCCTCACCACTGATAAGTCCTTTACGGGACTCCAGCCCCTCATGCTTGCGTACCGTCACGTCTGAACGTTCGTAGATGCCACGATTGGGCGAGTGCTCATTGAGTGCCGCGATGATGGTCTCACGCCAGAATTCGGCGCCGACGCTGAGGAACTGACAGGACAGGTAGTCATCATAACGATCAACAATCAGGCCAGGCAGATCATCGGATTCTGCATAGATCAGGCGTATCGCCGTGCGGCGTTCACCCAGCAGGTGTTGACGCCGTTGCACCGCGCATTGAACACGCGAGGCAATATTGGCTGCATCCACCTGAAAATTGTCACCCACAATAGCGTTAAACGCCCACATTCGTGCGCGAATCTGGGACTCCGGTGAATACGCGGCCCAGCCCAGCGGTTTGCCATCGGCCGCCACCACCTGCACGGTGCTGCCAGGTGCGGGGTTGCCCGTGACACGAGCCACGGCACCGGAAAACACCCAGGGGTGATGACGCAACAGCGACGCTTCGCGCCCTTTACTCAGTTGTAAGGTATTCATGGCAGTGGGATATGCTCTTCGTCATCACCGGGGATGGACGGGAACTCACCTGCGTCCCAACGCTGGCGGGCCTCGTCGATGGTCGCACGTTCGTAGGCAACAAAGTTCCAGTGTATGTGCGGGATGCGTTCAAAGCGTTTTCCGCCAATGATGACGTATCGGCAATTCTCCAGCGCCGCGAAAGACGTGTCATCGCTGTCGAGCAGGACGAAATCCCCCTTCTCGTAACGCTGGCCAGAAATCTCCAGAGCGCCAGAAATGATGCAGATGGCAGCCTCCTGATCACGTGCCGGGTGCTCCAGCTCGCTGTCCTTGTCGGCCAGCACATCCAGATAAAACATCGGCGAGAAGGTACGCACCGGCGAGCTGCGACCGTAGGCTGCTCCTACAATCAGACGCATCATCAAACCGGGACGGTAAATGCAGGGCAGATCGTTTTTGCCAACATGCAAAAAATCCGGGTCGATTCGTTCATGATCCGGCGGCAGCGCCACCCACAGCTGCAGACCGTGCAGCGGATGCTCGGTCGCACGTACCTCGTGGGTTTCACGCTCGGAATGCACTATCCCATTGCCGGCAATCATCCAGTTGACGTCACCGGGGAAGATCTCCTGAACCGAGCCCAGGCTGTCACGATGCAGCATGCTGCCGGCAAACAGGTAGGTGACTGTGGCAAGGCCGATGTGGGGATGCGGCCGCACATTGATGCCCTTGCCTGCAGGAAATTTTGCAGGACCGATGTTGTCGAAGAAGATGAACGGGCCGACCATCTTCTTTTCAAAATGGGGCAGTACACGCGAGACGGAGAATCCGCCCAGATCCTTGTCGTCGCCTTTGAGTACTTTTGCCATGTCAGAGGTTCTCCGTAAAATTGAGGCGGGGACGGAGCCTGGTCTCCGTCCCCGACTAAGCGCCGCCTAGCGTATCACAACTTCAGACAGAGGTTTGCGCGGTGAGGGCTTTTCCTTGGCCGCGACTTCCTCAGGCAACACTGAAGGTTCAGCCGCCACGCCAATGGCCAGTCCACAGACAACCTTGTAATCATCATCGAGTTTCAGGTAGCGCGCGACCTCATCATGTTTGATGCCCCCCATGCCGTGGGTGTACAGCCCCATCTGGCGCGCCTGAAGTGTCATCGCCATCCAGGCAGCACCTGCGTCAAACTCGGCGTAAGCATTGGGTTTGCCGTTGCTGGTGAACGTTTTTTTGACCACAACGAAACCAAGCAGTGAGGCATTTTTAGCCCATGCCTGATTGCCATCGAGCAAAAGACCCAGGAAGTCGTCAAAATTTTCGTCTGTGGAAACGTAGAACCGCCAGGGTTGCTCGTTAAAACACGATGGGGCCCAGCGCGCCGCCTCGAACAGCGTTTTTACATCCGCCTCAGCTATTTCAGTTTTAGCAAAAGCGCGCGGCGACCAGCGCCGGGCAATCAGTTCATCAACGCCTGGCAGCATGTCGCGTGCCGAAAAGTCGGGGCTGATTGTGTCGGGGTATTGTTTGATGTTTTCCATGAAAGCACTCCATTTACGTTTTGCTTTACCCATAACTTTGAGGGTTGATTCAACTCAGACTATCAGGGCATACGACGGCAGCACCAGAGCAGACTACCCTCGTTCATGGAAAAACAGGATGATGTGATGATCGCAGACTCAGCTGCCGGTTACTTGCTGGGCGTCAAGGGCGTCAGTCATTTGCAGATCATATTTGTCGGCAATGGCCCCCAACTCAGCGTTGATCTCGGCGAAGCCTTCAGACATTTCACTGGCGTAGGCCCGGATATCACTGCTGCCGTCCTGCAGTGCTGCGTTGGCAGCTGCGACCTGAGCGATATGACTGGCAGAGGCAGCCGCAACAAATTCACTGGGTGAAATGAAGAAACATACTAAATGTGACAACAGGCATGGCCTGAAGTTCAAAGAGGTTTTTGAAACATTGGAACCGCAATAGAGCTGGCTACTGACAACTTCAATGTGGCTTTATTTCAGCACCATACAGTCCATAATTGCTACGTACGAAAAGCAGCATCACATGAAATGGCGTCGTGAAAGTGTTACGGTAAGCTCAGAAGCAAGCTGAAAAGGAGCAAGACAGGAGGAGCGCGGCCATGGCCAGACAGTCGAAACCACTGGTGTTGATCACCGGGTCCAACGGCAACATCGGGACGGCGCTCGGCAAGTCACTCTCATCTGATTATCATGTGATAGGCCTGGACCGGGACAAGCCTGCTGATGTGCAGGCTGATCTGACGTCGGACGAGTCCATGGCGGAAGCCTTTAGACAGCTTCGCAAGAAACACGGTAAGAAAATTGCTGCCGTCATCCACCTGGCCGCCTACTTTGACTTTAGCGGTGACAAATCGCCACTTTACGATGAAGTTAATGTGCGCGGCTCGGAACGGCTGCTCAATGCGCTGAGGGATTTTAACGTCGAACGATTTATCTACTCTGGCACCATGCTGGTCCATCAGCCCTGCTCACCCTGCGAATCGATCAACGAACTCACACCTTTGAAGCCTGCCTGGGCCTACCCTCAATCAAAAGCGGATACCGAGGCAAAAATTCGCGAACAACGTGGCAAGATCCCATGCACATTTCTGCACCTGGCAGGTCTGTATGACGATGGCAGCGCCGTACCAACACTGGCGCATCAAATCGCCTGGATCTATGAGCGCCACCCCAAATCACATCTGTATGCTGGCGACACCGAAGCTGGCCAGTCCTTCATTCATCTGGATGACATGCTGGATCTTTTTAAACGCTGTGTTGATCGCCGCAACAAGATGCCTGATGACTGCGTTATTCTGGCCGGCGAACCCGAGGTGATGAGCTACTCGGAGCTGCAGAACACACTGGGCAATTTGATTCATGGAGAAGACAAATGGACCACTGTCAATCTGCCACAGCCGCTTGCCAAAGCCGGCGCCTGGTTGCAGGAAAAAAGCGAGCCGGTAGTACCCGATGCCATTGACCACGGCGAAAAGCCGTTCGTGCGTCCCTTTCTTATTGATCTGGCGGCTGACCACTACGCGCTTGATATCAGCAAGGCTGAGGATATGCTTGGTTGGAAACCAAAACACTCTATCCGCAAAAAACTGCCAGCCATGGTCAAAAATCTGGAGAAAGATCCTGTTGGCTGGTATCAGCGCAACGGCATGCGACCGCCGGACACGCTGGCAGTCGCCGACGAACAGGTTGATGATCCAGACAAACTGCTGAAGGCACACGAGAAGTGGTACCGGGACGAACACGCCCGCAACTTATGGGGCAGCATGATCAATGTGTTCCTGGGCTGCTGGCTGCTGTTTTCTGTGCCACGGCTTGCCTACGAATCCCAGGCTATGGTGATCAGCGACATGATCTCCGGTGCGGCCATTATCATGCTGTCGCTATTATCTATGTCCTGGCGCTTGCCGGTCGCCAGATGGGCTACGGCCATCGTCGGTCTGTGGGTAATGTCGGCACCGCTCGTGTTCTGGAGTACATCTCCTGCTGCCTACCTTAACGGCTGTATTGTGGGCACCCTGGTTGCCGGTTTTGCGGTAGCGCTACGCCCTGCCCCCGGGGTGTCGCCAGTTGCCGTGATGACCGGCCCGACAGTTCCACCGGGCTGGCAGTATTCGCCGTCGACCTGGTCGCAGCGTCTGCCGATTATTATCCTGGCACTAATCGGGTTTTTTATCTCCGCCTACATGGCAGCCTACCAACTCGGGCACATCGACACCGTATGGGATCCATTCTTTGTGGGCGCCATAGATGGGGACGGTAAAAACGGTACCGGGGAGATTATCACCTCCTCTATTTCTGAGGCCTGGCCTGTACCCGATGCCGGTGCCGGCGCAATGGTTTACCTGCTGGAGATTCTTGTCGGACTGATTGGTTCATCCAGTCGTTGGCGAACCATGCCCTGGCTGACAATACTGTTCGGCATTCTGATTGTACCACTAGGCACGGTTTCGATTACCTTCATCATCATTCAGCCTATTCTGCTCGACACCTGGTGCACCCTGTGTCTGATGGCGGCGGCTGCGATGCTGTTGCAGATTCCTTTCTCGCTGGATGAGATTCTTGCCACCTGCCAGTTTCTGGCGCGCCGCAAACGGCAGGGACATTCCCTGCTGCGCACATTCATCTTCGGTGACACGGACGACATGCCAGAGAATAAACAGGTGTACGAAGAGGAGCACTTCGAACAGCCGCCGCTGCAGGTCATGCGTATGCTGTTTACCGGCGGCGTACGCTGGTGTACCGGTTTATGGATCTGTGTAGCACTGGGTGTGGTGCTGATGTTCACCCGCCTGCTGCTGGGTGCCGAGGGCGCCATGGCCGACACCCATCATCTTATTGGTGCGCTGATGATCACCGTCTCTATATCGGCCCTGGCTGAAGTGGGCCGGCCGTTGCGGTTCCTGAACATGATCATGGCCATGGCACTGGCGATATGTGCCTTTGTGCTGGAGAGTACGCTGACAGTGCAGCTGTTTACGCTGGGGATAGCGGTAGCGATAATAGTGGCGTCAATTCCGCGCGGGCCGGTGAACGGCGAGTACGGAGACTGGTCGGCCTTGATACGGTGAGGCCGTGTCTGGGGCACAAATATTTTGGTAATTCTGGTGTAATACCGGCTTCTATTGTGCTGATGATTATTGTACTGTTTATTTAAGTAAATATTTTAGTCTTTTGAAGCTGTAGCCAATCCCGAAAGGAGCGTGTTCAGGTCGACCCATTGCATTAATCGAGGAGAACAGAATGAAAACAAGACTCACTCCCGGCATGTTACACAAGACTCACGCAGGCCCCGCGGTGCTCACGGCATTGATCGTCGCCGGTCTGTCGCTGGATGCCATGGCCCAGGAAACCAGCGCTCACAGCTCCACCACGGCCATGTCTGCACCCACCTATGCCGCCGATGTGGCGAGCATCATCAATGAAAACTGCGTAGTCTGCCACCGCGAAGGTGGTATCGCGCCCATGCAGTTAACCAGCTATGAACAGGTGCGCCCGTGGGCACCCCTGATCCAGGACAGAGTGGTCAGTCGCAAGATGCCCCCCTACTCCTACGACCATGGAATAGGCATCCAGGACCTGCAGGGCGACTGGCGGCTGTCTCAGGACGAAATTGACACCATTGTGGCCTGGGTAGAGAACGGCTCCCAATCCGGCAACCTCAACGAACTACCACCCATGCCGGATCTGCCGGATCTGGCCGAATGGAATTTTGCTGACCAGTTTGGCCAGCCGGATATTGTCCTGGCGTCCAACCCGTCAGATGTGCCGGCCAGCGGCAATGATCTGTGGGACATCCATTTTGTCGACAGCGGGCTGACCTCGGATCGCTGCATCAAGGCCGTGCAGGTGAAGCCGCGCGGGGACGCCAAGTCAGTGGTGCACCATGCCAACACCTACTTCGCAGAAGTTGACGAAAACGGGAACGTATCCCGCAGCCCGTTGACCGAGTACGCCATGGGCAAATGGGGCGAGATCATTCCCGAAGGTGTCTGCCGCAAAGCCACCGCCGGCAAACTGGTACAATGGGACATCCATCTGTATCCGGGCGGGCTCGGTGCGACCGCTCCCGGCGGGGTCATCGAGGATAACGTTGTCGAGCTGGGCATCTGGCTGCACGACGAGGATTACCAGGCTGACATCATCCAGGACCTGTCAGCGTATCAACTGGATCAGGGAGAACTGCTCATTCCGCCCCATGGCAGGATTATGACCCAGGGCTTCCACACATTTGACCATCCGGTCCGGATTGACAGTTTCCAGCCTCATGGCCACCTGCGCATGAACGCTGCGTCGCTGGAGATTTTTTATCCACAAACGGGTGAAACCGAGGTCGTCAGCTCTATTTCCGACTGGAGCGCGACCTGGCATCACAGCCATTTGTTCGAGCCTGATGCCGCTCCGCTGCTGCCTGCTGGCGCCGTCCTGGTGATCAAGCAGTGGTATGACAATACCGCCGACAACCCCAACAACCCGGATCCTCGACAGTGGGTCGCCTGGGGCCAGCGAACCGCCGATGAAATGACGCATGCCTGGATAGCCGTTTCCCATCTGGATGATGAAACCTATCAGCGATTGTTGGCCGAGCGCGAAGCCCGTGAAGCAAGGGCCATGGCTGCGACGGCGAACAACTGATTCCAGGCCGGGCCCTGGCAGGTTCAGGGCCCGCCAGATTGAAGGGCGGATTCTAATAATAAGACTGGAGGGCGGTTACATGCGAATAGTGAATTCCCATGCGCTGCGATTGGCGCTGTGCTTACTGGTGAATGCCTTGATGATCACCAGCCTGGCCGCGCAACAGACTGATCGCCTGCTGCGACCGGCACCTGGCGCCGGGACACCTGTCATTCCCTTTATGGAAGGCTGGTATGCCAATGAGGACGGCTCGGTGACCGTGTCCTACGGTTATCAAAACCGCAATCGGGAGCCAGTCCTGATCCCGATAGGAGAGAACAATCGCATTGAACCGCAAGCGCTGGGCGGCATGCAGCCAGAGTACTTTCTACCGGGGCGACACCACGGTGTGTTTGCAGTCACCATCCCCGCCTCCATGGACGACATTACGATCTGGTGGCACCTGATCTCCGAAGGCGAAGAGCTTAAGGTGCCCGGCGAACGGGGATCCACGGCCTACGAACTGGACCGGAATCCGCGTCCGCAGGGAAGCGTTCAGCCACTGATCGCTTTCAGCCAGAGCGGACCCCACGGCAGTGGTCCGGAGGGCATCATCTCGGAGCAGGTACTGCAGACTCCTGTCGATCAGCCCATTACGCTTGAGGTCTGGACCAATGACCCATCCAAACACGACCCCAACGATCCACGCTATGCCAAACCACTGGACACCCGCGTGTCGTGGTACCGGCACCAGGGGCCTGGTGAAGTGAGCTTTACCGCCCATGTGTCGATGCCGTTTCTGGACACGCGCCCTGCCTCGCCGCTCAGCCGCAACGCGCCGCCGCAGCATGCCGTGGCGGTGAAAGAAAGTGTGGGTCCAGCACGGGTAACCGCCTCGTTTTCAGAACCGGGTGAGTACCTGATACGAGCCCGTCTCGACAACTGGCGCGCCTCCGATAGCGATGCGCTGGACCAGTGTTGCTGGAGCAACGCCTATCTGCGCGTCCTCGTCACTGAATAACAACTGGGGATTGGGCTATGACCCGCAAACAACTGAACATTTTAAGGCCCCCCGTCACCTTGTTCGTGAGTCTCTCGATCCTGAGCCTGCTGATACCGGCTGCCGCCCTCAGTCAGGCCAGCCCCGAACTGGCCCGCCTCTATAACGCCTTCACGGTCACCCATGCCGCCGCGCTGAATGCTATCGCGGAGGTTGACAGGGATCCCCGGTTTGCTCAGGCGCAGGCAGAGATGCGTTTGCAGCTGGAACAAATGCAGGACCAGGGCCCCAGCCACCAGAATCACGGACAGATGATGTCTCATGGCATGACAGCGACTCCGGAAACCAGTCATGCACACAACAGTGATATGGACGAGCTGGACCTGGGGATGCGGGTCGAACTGGCACGGGTGGTCCGCGGGGATCATAGCGACGCAGAAGCCGCCGAAGCTTATTCAAATGTTGCTGACTTACCCCGCCACGCTGCAATGGTGCTGGCCCGGGGCCGGCAATTCGAGGAACAGCTGTGGCAGCTCTGGGCCGATCCTGACCTGGACATCGACGCCAAATTACTGGCGACGCAGGCAGTTATCGAGACGTATCTAACGGGTGACGACATGTATACCGTTTCCGCGCGCCCCAAGCCAGCCTCCCTGTATCTTGATCATGCCTATGCGGGCAGCCTGAAGCGTGTCTACCCGCGCGTCAGCGGCCTGCTCTGGTCCAATCAATGGCTGCACCTGGCCTCTCTGGAAGCCATGATTCGTGGACAGGTGGACCCTCAGTTTGAGGGCCAGGTCGGAGAGACACTGGCACGCTACAACAACAAACTGGGTTCGGGCAGTGGCATGAGCATGTTCCCCGCACCCGTGGAAATGCCCACCGTACCGACCATAGCGCCGACGCTGTACACCCTGGCACCTGAGGCCGCGATCATCGTGGACAATCTGAACATGCTGGATGCTGCCATCACCGATATCATCGCCTATCCGGGGCTGGATGCGCAGACCCGAGAGCAGGCAATTCTGGCCAAAGTAGCGCAGTTTACGGATAGGGATATCGCCACCGATGACATGAGTTACCTTTTGTCAGCGCTGCGCGGCGGCATCTACAATCAGGGCGGTCCGGCCATCGGCGAACTGATGGGCTCGGAGCGTAACCGATCCCGCGACGCCATGGGCATGCAGCATCATATGAGCATGTCCGGGCCGAATTGAATGGGGCCAGAGTGCCATTGCACTTGATCAGCAATGGCACCCTGGCCCCGGCGATACGAAACTTCTACGTCAGAAGCTGTAGGCGGCGCGTATCAGGAAAATATTAACGTTCTCGTCGCCAAACCGGCCATCGGTGACATCGGAGAAGATCAGGTTACCCATAAAGCGCAGGTTGGACGAAACATAGTAGTTCACCCCCAGAGTGATGTTGTCCATCCCCCCGCCGACAATGCCGCTGTCATCCAGGTCTGCACTGCTGTAGCGGGCTGCCAATTCCCATGCGCCCTTACTGCCCGACGGGCTGATGCCTCCAAAAACACCACCCGAATAGCTGCGCGATTCACCCGTCAGCACATAACTGGCCTGCACGTGGTAACCACCAAAGCTTGGGCTGCTGACACCGGCGCGATCCAGATTCACGTTGAGGTACTCTGCCTCGGCTGAAAAAGGACCAGCCTGATAGGCCAGTTCCAATCCAAACTTGGCCGTGGAACTGACATTGTTGATGGTGCCTGTGTCGATGACTCGGACCCCATTGGCGGGGCGTGACTCGGGACGCTCGCGCAGGCGAACACTGCCATTCGTGCCCAGATCCTCGACCGCGGCCGACAGACCCAGGTGAATTACATTGCCACCGTCATTGACCGGATTGAAGACCATGCGCCCCGCCACGCCTACCGGGTCGTTGCCAGCAGTGCTCTGGTTGATGGCTTTGGTGTAGACCATACTCTGGAAGGTGACTGGTCCCTGCGACATGTGGTAACTGAGTCCCAGACGTCGTGAATCCACCACCAGATTGCTGGGAGCCGAACGCTCGATGAAAGTGATATTGTTGGAACTTGCAAGTTCGTTCAGTCCCATTGGAACCTTCACCTGACCGATGATCAATCGGCCTGGGCCCAAAGAGCGGCGCAAGCGAACGTCATTGGCCGTCGCGCTGCCGCCAGCAAAATCGTATTCGATCTGAAAATCCCAGTCATCGTTGAGATCACCATCGACGCCCAGACGGCCACGGCGGAGTAAAGCGCCACTGCCCAGTTCCGGATTCTGGTCGGCGTCGACGAAGGCTGCATCGAAATGAGCACGTCCACGCAGGTCGAACTCAGGCTGTGCCCAGGCAGTTCCGGTTGCCGCGACGCAGATTGCTGTTGCTAGCGAAAGTTTGATCCAGGTAGGTTTTGTAGTCACATTTATCTCCAAATTGCCGGTATTAATCCGCATTGAAAGAAGGTTTCTGGCCTCATTTCAGTGAACGGGCGCAACTTTATTACAGATATATGACAGTCTCGTGACATTAAGACAATTTAACGACATTTCCGTGACAATGGCATGTTGTGCGACACCGCACATACACGATCGTGCGCTGCCCCAGGCCTGGCATCATTCGCCTGGCATCAGCCGCAGTCTTTCGGCAGTAGCCGACTCCACTTTGTCACGGCTATAGAACAGCGGGAAGTAGCGATTATCGACCCACTCGTCAAACAGATTGTCGTAGAAGATACTGTCCGGGTCACCGGATTGCCCGGGCGAGTTTGAGGCCAGCGTGCGATCAAAGTCTTCAGTATCTACAATCATGCGAAATGTGCCTCCGCTGGTCTGATTGTCACCGTACGCGGTGTTACTTACGGTATAGCTATAGCCGTGCCGCGGCGCTGGTCCCACTTCCAGAGAGTTGCGCAGCTCATCGTTGACGGCTTCGCTCATCGGATGACGCAGGCGCACATGTTTGTATCCCTCCTGGCCGTATTGCCAATCTGCCATATCGTTGCCAAAGCGCTCGCTCAGATCGTCCACAGCCGCCATCAGCGCATCATGCAGCAAGCGATTGCGATCAGCGGTGGGATTCGTGCCAAAGCGGCCATCGGGAGACAGCAGACGGTCGATGGTCGGTTTCATCTGCAACAGACCGATGTAGTCCTGTACAGCCTCGGGTATGAGCAGCGCCGAAACGCGCGCCCGCAATTCGCGCTCCCAGGCCATATAGATACCGGCCCCCACCGACTCAATCGCCATGTGGTAGTCCCAGTTCATCAGTTGCTGGCGAGCACTTTCCACAGCACTGTTACTGTGCTCAAGACCGTTCAACAGGGGCACCAGTGTGCGCGCCGGTATGGACAGTGAATCATTTTGCAGTTGCGCCATATCCTGCAGGTTGAACTTGCGGCCCGAGGCCAGTACCTCACGTACCCGACTGCTGCGATAGGGATCGGTCCAGGTCCAGCCTACCGCATTTCGGAAGGGGTAGTTGTCCGGCACCAGATTTTCATTGGATGTGTTCCAGAATCCCTGTTGCGGATTGGTGGCATTGGGCAGTGCCATGATTGGCAAATAACCGTCCCATTCATAACGACCATCTCCGGGAACCGGTAACAGGCCATCCCAGTTGTTTCGGAGGGGTGCAACACCAACAGCCTGATAACCGATATTGCCGTCACGGTCAGCCCAGACAAAGTTCTCACCCGGTATACGGCTGTAAGCTGCCGCTTCGCGGAATTCTTCCCAGGACTGCGCCTGGCTCATGCGCAGTCCCGCCAGATAGGGCGCGGCTCCGATGTCCAGCCAGGCAAGGCGCAGGGCAAATGCCGCCTGACGGTCAGGTCTTTCGTGAACCACCGGGCCATGCCGGGTAAATTTCAATTGCACGGTTCGCGTGGCACCACCACGCACGGCAATTTCGGTCTCCTCGATGCGCATGGTTTCCCAGCGGCCCTGATAACGGTAACGGTTCGGATCATCGGGATGGGTTTCGTAGACATACAGATCTTCGCTATCGACCTGGAACACGGTCAGGCCCCAGGCGCCAAATCCATTGTGACCAATTGAGATACCCGGCAGCGAGGGCTCGCCACCACCGGCAATGTTCCAGCCCGATCCATGCAGGTGTACAAAGTACCGCAGCGCCGGGGCGCCTGCCACACGATGCGGGTCATTGGCCATGATCGGATAACCACTTTCGCTCAGTGAGCCATTAACGACCCAGTTGTTGCTCCCGATGTCATGATTGCGCCCCAATACCTCGGTCTGGGCTGCTGCCAGTTGATCATTGAGGCGATCGACCACCTGTTCACGACTGGCTGTATCGGTGGCCCGGTACTGCGCAACAATGTCCTGTGGCAAAAACGATACAGCGCTGCGAGCTGCGTTGTAGTACCGCAGAATATCATCATGCAGCAGTTCGGTATCAATAAGCTCATCGAAGCTCAGTTCCGGCACGCCAGGATGGAACCAGATCAGCTCTTTCACGGTTTCGCTGTCGGTCCGCGCCACAGCTCGTGCCAGATTCAGCTCCTCGCGTATGTTGCCAACCAGACCCTGGTGACGGGAGATGACGATTTCTGGTGTCCAGTGCTGTGGCTCCAGCTCCATCAGCCGGAACTCCAGAGGCAATTGCGACGGATTGGCCAGCACCTGGTCTATATAGGCATTTATGCCCGCAACAAAGGCCGGGATGATCTGGTCGCCGCGCGGGTGGTAATGCCTCATTTCCTGTTGCAGGTTGCCACGAAAGCGCATCAGCCGCGCGCCAATATCATGATCAAGCATACGTTCGCCCATCAGCTCGGCCATGGTGCCGGTGGCCTGGCGCCGCCACATCTCAAGCTGAAACAGCCGGTCACGGGCCGCGTTGTAGCCCTGGGCGAAAAACAGATCCCGCTCCGTCTCAGCGTATATGTGGGACACACCCCAGGCATCCTTGAGAATCTCCACTGGCGCTTCCAGGCCATCAAGGAACAGAGATTGTTCATCTGCAGCCATTGCAGTGGAAGACCAGAGACCAATAGGGATCAGCAACAGGGCACGGGAGATGGGCGCCCCGAAGCTGCGCAGCACATACAGGATGGTGGTCATTGCTAACCTCTCGTCTGGGAAACGGATCAGTCCAGCTTAAATGCCACACTACTAGCTGTCCATCTAAACGGCAGTCTTTTCCCGTTTAACGTCAGTAATGCCAGTCAAGAGTGCAGTCGGCCATATTTCCATCAGTCTGCGTGTGTTCGCATGCGAACTGATGTGCCATTTGGTACCTTTTTCAGTGCCGGCCGTGATCCGTCGCCACGTTTTAAAGTCTGGTTAGGCACAACCAGCATACTTTCCCAACAAAGCTACTGCAAAACGTCAGTTTAATGTGATAGAAATACGGGGGCAAAGTGACACATCCGTCCAAAACTGACTAAAACAACGACAACAAGGACAGGAGATGCTTGAACTGGCAGGCGTGAGCAAGCGGCTGGGCAACGAGGACCATATCCGTGATGTCAGCCTGAATCTGGAACGCGGATCAATGAACATACTGCTTGGGCCTACCCTGTCGGGCAAAACCAGTCTGATGCGCCTGATGGCAGGGCTGGATCAACCCACATCGGGAGAGATTCTGCTTGACGGTAAAAGCGTGCTGGGCATTCCGGTCCAGAAACGCAAGGTCGCCATGGTCTATCAGCAATTTATTAACTATCCCACCTTGAGTGTCTACGAAAATATCGCTTCCCCGCTACGCGTTGCCAGAGTGGCAAAAGCCAGTATTGACAAAAAAGTGCGTCATGCCGCTGAATTGCTCAGATTGACTGAATTTCTGGACAAACGCCCTGCGGAACTCTCTGGTGGCCAGCAACAACGCACGGCCATTGCCCGCGCACTGGTCAAGGAGTCACAACTGGTTTTGCTCGACGAGCCACTGGCCAATCTTGACTACAAACTGCGCGAAGAGCTGCGCCAGGAATTGCCACGTATATTCAGCGAGCTTGGCGCCATACTGGTGTACGCCAGTACGGAGCCTTCCGAAGCCCTGTTGCTTGGCGGCAATACCGCCACCCTTCATCAGGGGCGTGTTACTCAGTTTGGACGTACCATTGATGTGTTTCAGCGGCCGGCAGACCTGGTCACAGCAAAAATTTTCTCTGATCCGCCCTTTAATACAGCGCCCGTTACCAAGCGCGGGACCAAACTGATGCTGGAGCGTTTTGTGATTGGTCTGTCAGAAAGACAGGCCTCACTGCCCGATGGTGACTACACTCTGGGCCTGAGACCCTGGCATCTGGAGATCGAGTCTGCTGCCCACCTCAGTGCAATCGAAGGGCGGGTAAGCGTTACTGAGATAACCGGGTCGGAAACCTATGTTCACCTGCAAGTGGCACAACAACCCTGGGTGAGCCTGAGTCACGGCGTCCGGCAACTGGATGTTGAACAGACAATCCCACTTTATTTTTCGGCTGAAAATATCTACCTGTTTGATGCGTCCGGGGAACGGGTACTGGCGCCGGATAGCCTGGCAGACTGACATGGCAAAAATAACACTCAACAATATTGCACATTCTTACGACAGCAACAGTGGTCATGCACTGAAGCCTATGTCGCATGAATGGCATGACGGCGGCGCTTATGCTCTGCTCGGGCCCTCAGGCTGCGGCAAAACAACGTTGCTGAATATCATCTCCGGACTGCTGCAACCCAGCGAAGGTCAATTATTGTTTGATGATGTGGACGTCAGCACCTTGCCCACCGAGCAGCGCAATATTGCCCAGGTTTTTCAGTTTCCCGTGTTGTACGACACCATGACAGTGGCCGAAAACCTGGCGTTTCCGCTGCGCAATAGGCGTGGCCCGGACAAGCTGTCGAATACGGAAATTCAGCAGCGGGTGCAACAGGCGATCACCATGCTTGGCCTTGAGGCCATGGCCAATCGCAAGGCCCGTGGTCTGAGCGCCGATGACAAGCAGAAAATTTCACTGGGCCGGGGACTGGTGCGCACCGATGTCAATGCCATTCTGTTTGACGAACCATTGACAGTGATCGACCCGCATCTGAAATGGCAATTACGGACCCAGCTCAAGCAGATCCACCGGCAGTTTGGTCACACCATGATATATGTGACACATGACCAGACCGAAGCCCTGACCTTTGCCGACAAGGTGGTTGTGATGCTTGCGGGTGAAGTGCTTCAGACAGGTACGCCACAGGAGCTGTTCGATTCACCACAACATACATTTGTTGGCAAATTCATCGGCTCACCGGGCATGAATATCCTGCCCTGTGAGCTGCAGGGCACACAGGCCCTGATAGACGCACACCGGGTGACCCTGGCGCGCGAGTACCCGTCCCTGTCAGGTGTGATTGAACTGGGAATTCGACCGGAGTTTGTTTACCTCGACGACAGTGAACAGAGTCTGCCGGTACAGATAACAGGCATTGAAGATGTGGGGCGGCACCGGATCGTTCGGGCCATGCTGGGCAGTCATCCCCTGGACATCATTGTCCCGGAGCATCAGGCCATCCCCACCGCCCCTCGTGTTCTGTTCGATAACAAACGAATCAACATTTATCAGAACTCACAGTTGCTGGGCTGGGAGCATCCCTCATGAAAACACAGAACAACAAGGCCTGGTTTTTTGTCCTGCCGGTACTGCTACTGGTGGCTTTCAGCGCCGTCATCCCGCTGATGACCGTCGTGAACTATTCGGTTCAGGACTCCTTCGGCAATAACGAGTTCTACTGGGTAGGGCTGGAGTGGTTCCAGGAAGTGCTGGCATCCGAGCGTTTCCACAACTCATTGATACGTAATCTGCTGTTCTCCGGCCTCATCCTGTTGATTGAAATTCCACTGGGCATTGCAGTAGCACTGGCCATGCCCCGGCGCGGCTGGGGAGTATCGGTATGCCTGGTACTGATGGCCCTGCCGCTGCTGATTCCCTGGAACGTGGTCGGCACCATCTGGCAGGTATTTGCCCGGGTCGATATCGGCCTGCTGGGACATTCCCTGGCTGCGCTGGGCGTAGACTATAACTATACCCAGGACACCTTTGATGCCTGGGTGACCCTGATTCTGATGGATGTCTGGCACTGGACCAGCCTGGTGGTGCTGCTGTGCTACTCCGGGCTGGTGTCCATACCGGATGCCTATTATCAGGCTGCGCGTATTGATGGTGCCTCACGCTGGGCGGTGTTTCGTTACATCCAGTTGCCGAAAATGCGGCGTGTGCTGGTGATTGCTGTACTACTGCGCTTCATGGACTCGTTCATGATATACACCGAACCCTTTGTTGTGACGGGCGGCGGACCGGGCAATACCACCACCTTTCTTTCCATAGATCTGGTGCAGATGGCGATCGGCCAGTTTGATCTTGGGCCGGCCGCCGCCATGTCGCTGATCTATTTCCTGATCATCCTGCTGATAAGCTGGGTGTTTTACACGGTCATGACACATCAGGACAGTGATTCGGTCACCGACAACCGTCAGGGAGGGAATCACCAATGACAGCGGTCAGAGCTTCTGTCACCAGCAAACACTGGTTGTTACCCACATTCTATATTCTTTTTCTCATGCTGCCGCTGTACTGGCTGCTGATGATGAGTTTCAAAACCAATCAGGAGATTCTCGCGACATTTTCGCTGTGGCCGCAGGACTTTACCCTGCAGAACTACCGGACCATTCTGACCGATGCCAGTTGGTACAGCGGCTATATCAACTCCATGATTTACGTGGTGATGAACACGGTGATTTCTCTGGCCGTGGCCCTGCCGGCGGCCTACGCGTTTTCGCGCTACCGGTTTCTGGGTGACAAACATCTGTTTTTCTGGCTGCTGACCAACCGCATGGCGCCACCGGCGGTGTTTGTGCTGCCTTTTTTCCAGTTGTACTCCGCATTTGGCCTGATTGATACCCATATCGCGGTCGCGCTGGCCCATTGCCTGTTCAATGTGCCTCTGGCGGTGTGGATTCTGGAAGGTTTCATGTCCAGTGTACCCAAGGAGATCGATGAAACTGCCTACATCGATGGTTATTCCTTCCCGCGATTCTTTGGCAAAATCTTCATGCCTCTGATAGCGTCAGGGATTGGTGTAGCGGCGTTTTTCTGTTTCATGTTTTCCTGGGTGGAGCTTTTGATTGCGCGCACCCTGACAGTGACAGAGGCCAAGCCCATATCGGCAATCATGACCCGTACCGTATCAGCGTCGGGTCTGGACTGGGGTGTACTGGCGGCAGCCGGCGTGTTGACTGTCATCCCCGGAGCGCTGGTGATCTATTTTGTGCGCAACCATATCGCCCGGGGTTTTGCACTGGGTCGCGTTTAGGAGACGTAATCAATGGATCTATCATGGATGGCGTGGACCACACCAACAGCAATTTTTTTTGCCGTGATTGCTGGCTTGCTGGTACTGATGTGCGCCTGGGAAGCAGTCAGTCCCGGTGGCGCGCCGCGCAAGGGGATCCTGCAGTTTGAAACCACGCGAGGGGATCGTCTTTTTGTAAGCCTGCTGGGCAGTGCTTTTATCAATATGGCCTGGCTGATGTTCGCGGGCCCACCGCTGTGGTGGGCGCTGGGAGCCTGTCTACTGTTTGCCCTGTTCGTTTTTTTGTTTGTCTGATAACAATAACCGGAGATCACTCATGTCCCACAAAAAAACTGTCCTCGCTGCCCTGATTGGCGCCGCCAGCCCGTTGTTGTTGCTCTCATCATCGCCGCTGCTGGCAGACACCGCAGCGGCGCAGCGCTGGCTGGACGAGTTTCAGCCTTCCACCCTCAGTCGTGAAGAGCAGATGAGCGAACTTCAGTGGTTCATTGATGCGGCACAGCCTTACCGCGGAATGCAAATCAAGGTTGTTTCCGAGACCCTGACCACACACGAATACGAGGCCCAGACGCTGGCCCGGGCATTCACCGAAATCACCGGAATTGAAGTGACACATGACCTGATTGGCGAAGGTGATGTAGTGGAAAAGCTGCAGACACAGATGCAGTCCGGCGAAAACATATACGATGCCTACGTCAATGATTCTGACCTGATTGGTACCCATTTCCGTTATCAGCAGGTGCGCAATCTTACCGACTGGATGGTCAATGAAGGTCGTGATGTCACCTCGCCAACGCTCGATCTGGATGATTTTATCGGGCTGTCGTTTACCACCGCGCCGGATGGCAAGGTCTATCAGTTACCTGACCAGCAGTTTGCCAATCTGTACTGGTTCCGTTATGACTGGTTTACCGATCCGGAAATCAAGGCGCAGTTTCAGGAAAAATACGGTTACGAGCTGGGTGTACCGGTGAACTGGTCGGCGTATGAGGATATCGCCGAGTTTTTTACCAATGACATCGGGACCATCGATGGGCGCCGTGTTTACGGCCACATGGATTACGGTAAAAAAGACCCCTCCCTGGGCTGGCGTTTTACCGATGCCTGGCTGTCGATGGCCGGGGCCGGTGATGTCGGCATCCCCAATGGCCTGCCCGTTGACGAGTGGGGCATTCGTGTGGATGGTTGTCGCCCAGTCGGCTCCAGTGTGGAGCGTGGTGGTGCAACCGATGGACCAGCCGCCGTGTATTCGGTGACCAAGTATGTTGACTGGCTGCAAAAGTACGCCCCACCGGAAGCTGCCGGCATGGTATTCAGCGAAGCGGGGCCGGTCCCGGCCCAAGGGAATATTGCCCAGCAGATATTCTGGTACACCACCTTTACCGCAGACATGGTCAGTCCCGGCTTGCCGGTAATGAACGAGGACGGAACTCCCAAATGGCGCATGGCGCCCTCTCCGCGCGGGGCTTATTGGGAAGAGGGTCAGAAGCTGGGCTACCAGGACGCCGGATCCTGGACATTGATGAAATCAACACCGGTAGACAGGGCCCGTGCGGCGTGGCTGTATGCCCAGTTTGTGACCTCAAAGACCGTATCACTGAAGAAAAGCCACGTGGGCCTGACCATCATCCGGGACTCGGATATTCGCCACGAAAGTTTTACCGAGCGATCTGCAGAACTGGGTGGACTGGTTGAATTCTATCGCTCACCTGCACGATTGCAATGGACGCCCACCGGAACCAATGTGCCTGACTACCCACGCCTTGCTCAATTGTGGTGGCAGAACATTGGCGATGCCGCATCGGGCGCCAAGTCTCCCCAGGAGGCAATGACTGCCCTGGCCACAGCCCAGGATCGCCTGATGCAGCGCCTGGAGCGGGCCAATGTGCTGGGGGAATGCGGACCACGTCTGAACGAACCGCAAAGTCGTGAATACTGGTTCGCCCAGCCAGGGGCGCCCAAGCCGCCGTTGGCCAATGAAAAACCCACACCTCTGACAGTGGACTATGATGAACTGGTGAAAAGCTGGCAGTAGATTGGGCGTGTAGTTAATCGAATTGTTATATGCCTTGCACGGCAATTATTATGCGCATAAACTATGCGCATTTGTTATGCAGGGCTCGCACTATGGCCGATTTCTACAATGCTGAAGCACCGAAAAAACCGACTAACGTCAGTATAAACAGTGACTTACTTAGCCAAGCAAGAAGCCTGAAAATCAATTTGTCTGCGACACTTGAACAAGCACTTACCGAACAATTGCGCGCACAGCGGAGGGCTCAATGGCGCCAGGAAAACGCTTCAGCTATCCAGGCCTACAACGACCATGTCGAAAAGAATGGCACATTTAGCGACTCTGCAAGGAAGTTCTGATGGCTCAATTCGTTGCCTACCAGAACCCGAATCCCAATAGTTGCGAGCAGTTCCCTTACTTGTTGGATATCCAAAGCACCCTGCTTGATGATCTGCGTACTACCATTGTAGTGCCACTAAGTCCTTCGGAGTCAGTCGCTAATATCACCATTTCGAAGCTGAATCCTGTGCTAGATATAAATGGCAACCGCTTTACAGCAATGGTGCAAGATATGGCTGGCATAGATCGTAAACAGCTTGGCCGTGAATTTTGCGATCTTGCACTTTACCGATCTGAAATTATCGCTGCTGTCGATTTCGTACTCTCTGGCATATAACATTTGTATCGTGCGCTGGCCTTTTCAGATCTTTGTGCCAGAACATCATTAGCGCACTGGATGAGAACGAAGTGGGTCGCGCAAGGCACGCTACCACCCTACGGGTGCAATCAGCATGGATTGGCCTCCTACGTTTTAACTACGATTAAGATAGGAGTACCACTGAAAGCGCAGAATGCGCTGAAAAGCGACTTGAGTTGGTGCCCGGGACCGGAATCGAACCGGTACGGTGTTGCCACCGAGGGATTTTAAGTCCCTTGCGTCTACCAATTTCGCCACCCGGGCATGGGAGGCCTTCTTTATACTGTGTGCCTTTGGGGAGGCTGTCCCTTGCGGCCGCTCTCGGACCTCCTGTCCTCCGCGGCACTAGTACATCCTGTACGTCGTCTACCAATTTCGCCACCCGGGCATGGGAGGCTTTCTTTATACTGTGTGCCTTTGGGGAGGCTGTCCCTTGCGGCCGCTCTCGGACGTCCTGTCCTCCGCGGCACTAGTACATCCTGTACGTGCCTCGACCCATTCGAGGCGCGCATTGTATATCAAGCTCACCAAAATTCATAACCTGCACTTTTCGTCGCCCTGCTGAGTTACGCCACCGCACCAAACCGATCACCGAAGGATAAGACCCTAATATTCAGCACTTTACAGGCAGCCCCTTGCGTTTACATTGCCTGTGCCGCGTTTTTTGCTTATGGTTTGTCACTTTTACAACTGGAACTGCAATGACGCTGGCCAAGAAAAAACCTCTGCCCTCAATCCTTGCCCGCATGGTAATGATCACCTCTTTCACGCTACCAGCGACACTGCTGGCACAACAGGCGGATCACGATGAGCACGAAGAGCATGACGAACACGCTGAGATCGAAGAAATTGTTGTCAGCTCCACACGGAATCGTCGCAGCTTCGCTGATCAACCTACCCGAGTCGAGGTGCTGGCTGGTGAGGAGATAAACGAAAAGGCAAACATGAAGCCGGGCGACATTCGTATGTTGCTTAACGAAAGCACAGGCATTCACGTCCAGCAGACCTCGCCGACCAGCTTCAATTCCAGCATCCGCATTCAGGGACTGGACGGCAAATATACGCAACTGCTGCGGGACGGAATGCCCTTGTTCGGAGGTTTCTCTGGCAGCCTGAGTCTTCTGCAGATTGCACCGCTCGACTTGCAACAGGTGGAAGTAATCAAGGGCGCCAACTCGACACTTTATGGTGGTGGCGCGATCTCGGGACTGGTAAACCTGATTTCCAAAAGACCCGCTGACGAACCGGAAACTTCAGTGCTGCTGAATGCGACGTCTGCTCGCGGACTGGATGCCAGTGCGTTCAGTTCCGGCTGGCGCGGAGATCTCGGCGGCACTGTTTTTACAAGTTTTAACCGAAGCGAAGGCTATGACCCGGCTGATAACGGACTCAGCGCTATCCCCGAATTCGAGCGATGGACTTTGGCACCTAAACTATTCTTTGAAGGTGAACGTTCTCGAGGCAATATCGGTTTGAGTGCAGTTGTTGAGGACCGACTGGGCGGCGAGATGGCGTTCATCAATGGCAACCGAAGCACACCCGCGTTTTTTGAAAAGAGCGAAACAAACCGACTGAGCTCCCAGTTTGACTACAGCCTTCAATTATCGTCGGGCAGTGAGTTGGTGGTTCGCAACAGTATCAGTCGCTTCGATCGCGAACTCACCTTACCCGATTGGCAGTTCTCTGGCGTACAACTCTCCAGCTTCAGCGAAGCGCATGTGCTTGGCTATCTCGGAGGCATTGACTGGGTAGCAGGTGTCACTGTCCAGACAGAAGATTTTGACCATCGTCCCTTATCGGCAAACGACTTCAATCATGATTTCAGTCACTCGACATTTGGAGGCTTCTTCCAGGGCACTACTTCGCTTACGGATACGATCAGTGTGGAATCCGGTCTGCGGATCGACCACAGCTCCAACTACGGTAACTTTCTGCTGCCACGTGTATCACTGATGTATCAGCTTGATGACGCAACGACACTCAGACTGGGTGGCGGACTGGGGTACAGCACGCCGTCACTGTTCAGCGACGACGCTGAAGACCTTCACTATCAAAACGTGCGACCCTTACAGGCATCGCGACTGGACGCCGAGCGTTCTACCGGGGTCAATATGGATATCAATCGGTCATTCGAGCTGGAACAGGGGGTCGACCTGAATGTCAATCTATTGCTGTTCTACACGCGTGTCGACGACCCTCTGCGGCTATTCCGGCAAGCTGATGATACCTATGCGTTTGCACAACCGTATGACCGGCTGGACACCAGAGGTTCCGAGATTAACGCTCGTTTTACCTGGGGCGACCTTAAGCTGTTTCTTGGTTACACCTACACCGACGTACAGGAGCATCGAGTCAATGAGACTCGCGACTATCCGCTGGTACCTCGGAGCCGTCTTAATAACGTGCTTGTCTATGAGCGACACGGCGATCTTCGCGTAGGGCTTGAAGCTTATTATTACGGACCACAGACTTTGAACGATGGCAGCGACAGTAAAAGCTATTGGATTTATGGATTGATGATGGAGAAGTACATCAACGAGGATTCTTCGGTCTTTCTGAATTTTGAAAACTTCACTGACACGCGCCAGACACGATTCGAATCCATTTATGGCGGCCCAATCCAGAATCCCGAGTTCCGCGACATTTATGCGCCGCTGGACGGCTTTGTGATCAATGGTGGCGTTAAATTGACGTTTTGATCCATCAATCGCATCAGCGACGAATGACTAGTCGAAAAAGACTACTCTGAGGATGACGGATTGAGGTGTCTGTAAATGATACCTGCCGTCTCTGCCACCACCGGGTTCACGATGGCCTGCACCGTATCGAAATCATCAGTAACCATTGACTGGGCATAAATCGCGACAGCCATCTCATTACCCGGCCACAAAATATACCCCAGATCATGGGTTACCGAAGCATTCTCACCAGTTTTATGGGCGATGGGCGCGCCGTCGGGCACGCCAGCGCCAATCTTGGTTTTGACCGTCTGGGCAGACATCCAGTCGATGATGGTTTGTCGGGACGACTGACTCAGAAAGCTGCCGTCATAAATCGATTTGAGCAGTAAAATGCTGTCTTCGGCATTGATATAGTTTTCTTTGGCAGGCGGCTCGGCCGACTCGAACATCTTGCGGCCAAACTGCATGGTGGCCAGATCCAGTTCATCCGCCACCCTGTGCATGGCCTCATACCCAACCACATCGACCAGCACGTTGGTAGCGGTGTTGTCGCTGACGGTTACTGTCAGATCTGCCAGTCTGCGCAGCGTCACTTCGTTGGGGACCGGCTCATTTTGAATCTCGCCGTAACCACCTACGATATCGTCCTGTACAACGACAGTGGTATCTTCCAAAGAAAGCATACCTGAATCGACCTGCTGCATCAGCGTGGCAATCAGCAGCATCTTGATGGTGGACGCGGGAGGATACGATTCAGTGGAACCAACCAGAGTCATGGCGCCACTATTGACGCCTGCCAGACCGGCGACTCCAATCGAAAGACGAATATTGTCACGGCTGGCGGCCGCTACTTTAGTTTCCAGGGCCTGAACCATCATCTGCCAGTCGCCTGAGGGCTGGGCGTGGGATGTGCCTGCCAATGCCATCATCAGCATGGCGATCGAGGGAAATTTCTTCATGAAGTGACCAGCTGTTGTTGTTTTCATAGCGGCAGAATAACCGCATACGAAAAAGCTGTCACTAAACAGGGCGCGCTGACTGGACGAGGAATTTTGTGGAGATTGAACGAAATCAGGGAAGTTGGAGGCTGGGGTCGGAATCGAACCGGCGTACGCGGAGTTGCAGTCCGCTGCATGACCACTCTGCCACCCAGCCTTGATTGTTTCGGGACCTACCTGGCAGACAGATAACACCCGGACTGGCCAGTGGCCTAAAGTTTGGAGCGGGAAACGAGACTCGAACTCGCGACCCCGACCTTGGCAAGGTCGTGCTCTACCAACTGAGCTATTCCCGCTTTAACTGGTTTTACTGCGTCTTTTGCATCACTGCGAAAGAGGCGCTTATTCTAATGCCATTCGTTACGATGTCAAGCACCGAAACCGTAAATTTTTATCTAATTTACTTCAGTGATGGCCATGCATTCTTCACATAAATCACCATCGACCACAGGCTCAGAGCGGCGGCAAGATATATCAATCCGTACCCGATTTGCAAGAGCCAATACGGGTATTCTGGTGAGTAGGCCAGCAGCACGATGATGGCGATCATCTGCACGGTTGTCTTCAATTTGCCAACATAGGCTACAGCCACCGCATCACGCTGATTGCGACTCGCCATCCACTCTCGCAGCGCCGATATGAACACCTCGCGGCCAATGATGACAGCGGTCGGCAGCACAAACCAGGGGCTGGGGAAGTTGGCGGTCAGCAGAACCAGCGCCATGACCACCAGCAGCTTGTCCGCCACCGGATCCAGGAATGCACCGAAGGCTGATGTCTGATTCAGTCGTCGGGCCAGATAACCATCCAGCCAGTCGCTAAGGCTTGCAACCGTGAAAAGCACGGCAGCGGCAAGCTGGCTCCACGGCTGTCCGCTGTAGTACACCATCACAATCACTGGTACCAGCAGCACGCGTGACATGGTTACCAGATTGGCAGCATTCATGGCTTATTCCTTGTCATCTGTAACACCTTCTTCCCGGAGACGCCGCATTCTACTCATTATGCAGTGACTCATAAATAACAGCGGCCAGTTTTTTACTGATGCCGGGCGTTCGCGCCAGATCGGCCTCGCTCGCGCGCATTACCTCCTGTTGACCACCAAAATACTTCAATAGCTCCCGACGCCGTGCCGGGCCCAGGCCCGGAATCTGCTCCAGCGGTGATTGCGTGCGGGTTTTTGCGCGGCGCTGACGATGACCGGTGATGGCAAAGCGATGGGCTTCATCGCGCACCTGCTGCAGCAGATGCAGTGCGGGTGAGTGCGCCGGAATCGCAATCTCCTGGTAGCTGTCGCCCACGGCCAGAAACAGCGTCTCCTGCCCTGCCCGCCGACTGATGCCCTTGGCGATACCAATCAGCAGCATCTGATCCAGCAGCTCGGGCGAGAGCTGGCGATTGAGCACGTCCACCGCCTGGGCAAGCTGGCCTTTGCCGCCGTCTATCAGCAGAATGTCTGGGGTTAAAGGGGACGGAGTTTTTTTGCGCTCGCGCAAAATTACTCCGTCCCCTTTAACGTCCGTACCCCCTACTTCAGGAGCCTGCTCGCCCGCAGCGGCCTGCTCACTCCCTTCAGGCGCATCTTCGAGCAGGCTCTCGGCCACTACCCGGAACCGACGTGACAGCGCCTGCTCCATGGCTGCGTAATCATCGCCAGCCTGGATGTCCTTGATATTGTAGCGGCGGTAGTCGGATTTAAGCGGACCGTTGTGGTCAAAGGCCACACAGGAGGCGACCGTGCTTTCACCCATGGTGTGGCTGATGTCAAAGCATTCTATGCGCCGCGGGATAAAATCCAGCTCCAGTTCGGCCTGCAGTCGCTCAAAGCGCTGCAGCATGGTCTGGCGGTTATTGATATGGCTTTGAATGGCCTGTTCGGCGTTACCGGTGGCCATGGCCAGCCAGCGGGCGCGATGACCCCGTACCGAGGCGGTCAATCGGATCTGTTTGCCAGCAGCGGTGCCAAGCGCCTCCTGCAGGCTCTGACTGCCCTTGATGGCAGGTGCAATAATGATTTCCGCCGGGATCAGACCCGAGCCGGTGGTGACACCATCCCGCAGGTAGTACTGCGCGATAAATGATGCCAGCAGATCAGCCGCCGTTTCTGCGAGCTTGTCCTTGGGAAAAAAGTTGCGGCTGCCGATGATGCGCCCACCACGAATAGTGATCACATGAACGCAGGTATAGGCGCCCTCCAGCACGGCAGACATGACATCGGCATCACTGCCGCCACCGGAGACAACCTGCTCGCTCTGGATACGACGCAGGTCACTGATGCGGTCGCGCAGTCTGGCGGCACTCTCGAACTCCAGTGCCGCAGATTTCTGCTCCATGCGCCGTCCCAGTTCCTGCACCAGTGAATCGCTTTTGCCCTGCAGAAACTGTGTGGCATCGCGGACATCCTGCGCGTAGTCCGTCGGTGAAATATACCCCACGCAGGGCGCGGTACAGCGGCCAATCTGGTACTGCAGACAGGGCCGGCTGCGATTGCGGAAATAGCTGTCCTCGCACTGGCGCACGCGGAACACTTTCTGCAGCAACGCCAGACTTTCGCGTACTGCACTGGCACTGGGAAATGGCCCGAAAAACGTAGCGTCACGTTTGCGGCTGCCACGGTAGAACGCCAGTCTTGGATAGGCATCCTTGTGCGTCAGCATGATGTAGGGATAGGTCTTGTCGTCGCGCAGCTGGATATTGTATGGCGGACGATACTTCTTGATCAGATTCTGTTCAAGCAGCAGCGCTTCGGCTTCACTGTTGGTGATCGTGACATCTATATTGGCAATGTGTGAGACCAGCGCCATGGTCTTGGCATCCAGACCACTGGCACGGAAATAATTGCTGACCCGTTTTTTCAGATTGCGGGCTTTGCCTACGTAAAGAACTTCACCTTTCTCATCCAGCATGCGGTAGACGCCGGGCCGCTGGCTCATCACCGCCAGTGCGGCCTTGGCATCGAAACCACTGGTATTTTGATTGATGATATCGCTCATGAGATTCCGTTGATGATCTGAACTTCTGGCTCAAGATGCACGGCAAAACGTTGCCAGACATCCTGTGCAATCTGAGCGGCCAGCTCCATCAGCGCCTGACCTGGCTGAACAGGACCGGCATCGGCACGGAAATCATGCACCAGCACCAGCGCCTGCTGATCATGGACGCCGATATTGCCGCGGCGCAGACCTTTCCAGCCGGCCTTTTCAATCAACCAGGCCGCAGGAAGTTTGACATGCAATGGATCGCCGGGGATCTCGAACAGTGGCAGCTGTGGCCACTGCTGGCTCAGCTCATGATAGTGCTGCCGGTTGACAACAGGATTGCGAAAAAAACTGCCCGCGTTACCCAGCACTGTCGGATCCGGCAGTTTGCTACGGCGCACTGCACAGACCGCATCGAAAACCTGTTGTGCGCTGATTTCTTCGTGTGACTCTGCAATGCTGCTGTTGTCCGAATCAAGGCCAGCCACCTGTAAGGCATTGCGTAAAGCAGGATACGTCAGCACCGGGGTAAACTGCTGAGACAGCCTGAAAGTACAGGAAAGAATAATGGCTTTGTCGCGTAGACGGTTTTTGAAGATGCTGTCACGATAGGCGAACTCGCACTGCTCTGCTGTGAGCGTTTCTACCTGACCACCGTCGCGATCGAGATAGCGCAGGCTGTGAAAACGCTGTGCCAGCTCAACGCCGTAGGCACCGATATTCTGCACCGGGGCAGCTCCGACGCGACCTGGAATCAAGGCCAGATTCTCAAGCCCGAACCAGCCCCGGGAAAGCGTGTACTCCACAAACTGGTGCCAGTTCTCCCCCGCAGCGGCGGTCACCAGCATATCTTTGCCATCGGCACACGCCTGCACGCCCATCAGGTCCATGACAATGACCACACCAGGGTAGTCTCTGGCGAACAGCACATTGCTGCCGCCGCCCAAAACCATGACTGGGAGGTCCATGCGCGAGGCGTGCGCCAGGACACCAGGCAGCTCATCTTCCTGCTCAACTCGCACCAGCCAGCGGGCGCGCGCCGGCAGGGCCAGCGTCGTCAGTCCGGCTAGATCAGCATTGGCTCGCCAGTGAGCTGGTGCGCTCATCAGATCTCTGTATCCGACAGGAAGCGACGGACCGCTTCCAGGTCTTCGGGCGTGTCAACACCGGCGGGAACATGCTGCACGGCTTTGTCCATGATAATTCGGACTCCGTGGTGCATGGCACGCAACTGTTCAAGCCGCTCGCTGATTTCCAGCCAGGCACGTGGCCAGCCAACAAACTGATTCAATGTTGCAACCCGGTATGCGTAGACGCCGATATGACGTTTGGCCTGAATATTTTCACCGTCCTGCCAGGGAATCGGGGAGCGACTGAAGTACTGCGCATAACCCTCGCCATCGGTGACAACTTTCACGGCATTGGGATTGCGCCATTCATGCGCATCCTCTATCTCGTGGTACAGACTGCTGATGCCCGCATCAGCGTTGTTCTGAAGATTTTCTGCGACCTGATTGATCGTGGCTGCAGGAATCAATGGTTCATCACCCTGCACATTGACGACAATCGCCGAGGCATCCAGGCCCAGCAGTGAGGCAACCTCCTGTATACGATCAGTACCGGATTGATGGTCGGCGCGTGTCATCACCACCTCGCCACCAAAACCGCGCACAACCTCAGCAATACGCTCATCGTCAGTGGCAATGTAAACCGCACTGGCCGCACTCTCGCAGGCGCGCTCGTACACATGCTGAATCATTGGTTTGCCCACGATGTCCAGCAGTGGTTTTCCCGGCAGTCGTGTCGACGCAAACCGTGCTGGAATCACAACTACAAAACTCATTGTCTTACCCCCGCTTTCCTGAATCCTGCGACCGCATGTCTGCACGCTTAATGTCAGCGATCTTCGCGTTCCTGCTCGGTCAGTGTCCGCGCTTCGCTTTCCAGCATCACCGGGATGTCGTCGCGAATCGGGTAAGCCAGCGCGTCTGCGTAACAGATCAGTTCGGCCTGCTCGCGTTTGTAGTCCAGCGGCCCTTTGCAGACGGGACAGACCAGTATGCTCAACAGTTTTTTATCCATGTTCCTTGTCTCCCATGTTCGCAGACGTGCTGCGAATGGTGTTCAGTCTGTTTATCACGGCAGTCAGCACATCCTTGTCCAGTTGTGGTTCAATGGCCAGATACCACCAGTTGTCCTGGGCAAAGCGTTCACATTTGACCGCATCTTTTTCTGTCATTAACAGCAGGTCTTTGCCAGCGAAGGACAGATCGGCTGCCCGGTAGGCGTAATGATCCGGAAAACCCTCGCAGTGAGCGGTGATCCCCATCGCCGACAGAGAATCAAAAAAGCGTTGCGGATGGCCTATTCCTGCTATTGCATACACCTGGCGCTTATCACTTTCGTCGGAGAGTTTCACCATCTGAAAATTCTGCAGGCTGACGCGCTGCCCGGTTTTTACATTGATCCACGCGGCTGGCTGCAAGTGCACGGAACCGATCGTTGTGGATTGTTGTTCTAAAGTCGTAGCCAGCTGAGCCTCTGCCTGCTTGCCATTCAACACGATAACATCCACTCCGGCAAGTCGCTGCGCGGGCTCGCGCATCGGGCCGGCGGGCAGCGTCAGGCCGTTACCAAAACCACGCTCGGCGTCGACTACTACGACCTCGATATCCCGCCCCAGTCGATAGTGCTGCAGACCATCATCACACACAACGACATCACACAGCCCGCTTTCCTCCAGTGCACGCAGCCCCCGGCAACGGTCGGGATCGACGACCAGTGGGCCACGATGATGGCGACGCAGCAGTCGTGCTTCATCACCACTGGCGCGCACATCTGTGTCTGCCTCGACAAACAGTGGATAGTGGCGGGACTGACCACCGTAACCCCGGCTCAGTACGCCGACCCGCCATCCCTGCTGCCGCAGGGCACCACCGAGCGCCAGTACAACGGGTGTTTTGCCAGCGCCGCCCACTGTCAGATTACCAACGATAATGACGGGCAAGGCTGATGTACATTGCTGTGCCGTAAGACGGCGCCGGCGTGCCGCAGCAAGCAGATTGAACAACCAGGATAGCGGGCGAAGCAGCTGCAGCCACCAGGCGCCACGATACCAGGCATCGACCAGCCACATCAGTCCGCAGACTCGCTGACTTGGCTTTCACTGTCACTGTCGAGCGGATTCATGAGGCCCGACTCACTGAACTGCATGCGGTGCAAACGTGCATAGTGTTTATCAAGCGCCAGCAGCTCTTTATGCGTGCCACTTTCAACGATGCGCCCCTGATCCATGACGACAATCAGATCGGCGTTCTCGATGGTGGACAGGCGGTGTGCGATGACAAAGGTAGTGCGGCCGCGAATCAGCTCTGCCAGTGCCTGCTGGATATGCTGCTCGGACTCGGTATCCAGTGCCGAGGTTGCTTCGTCCAGTATCAATACCGGTGAGTCTTTCAGGAAGGCGCGTGCAATTGCCAGCCGCTGTCTTTGCCCACCCGACAGCAGTCCGCCACCATCACCGACCTGGGCATCATAGCCACCCGGCAGTTTCTGAATGAACTCGTCGGCATGTGCATTGCGCGCCGCCTGCTGTACCTTTTCCAGCGTGACTTCTTCGCCCAGACCGTAGGCAATATTCTCGGCGACGGAGCCTTCAAACAACACGACATCCTGCGTCACCATGGCCATTTGCTGCCGCAGATTATTCAGGGCGTATTCTGTTATTGGAACGCCATCGAGACGGATCTCACCCTGCTGATAGTCATAGAAGCGCGGCAGCATATTCACCAGCGTGGACTTGCCACTGCCGGAGCGGCCCACCAGCGCGACAGTGGTACCCGGTTCGACACGCAGCGTGATGCCGTTCAGCACGGGCTTGGCCGACTCGTAGGCAAACTGCAACTGATCAAACTCCACCAGACCTTTGACCCGGCCCGCTGTATGCGTGCCAGTGTCACGTTCGCGCTCATTGTCGAGCAGCTCAAAAATACTGCTGGCGGCAGAGATGCCACGCTGGATGATGGCATTGACGCCGGACAGTTGGCGCAGTGGTTTGCTGAGCATGCCGGCCAGTGTCAGGAAGGTCACCACCTCCCCTGCTGATGCCCCGCCGAGAAATTCCGGCGCCAGCGCCAGCCAGATCAGAATGGCCATGGCCATCGCGACGATCAACTGGATCAGTGGTGTGGCGGTGGCTTCGGTAACCACCATCTTCATGTTCTGGCGACGGTTGCGCTCGCTGGAGCGCAGAAAGCGCTCCGATACATATTCACCAGCGTTAAAGGTGCGAATGACTTTCTGGCCTTTGATGGACTCATTGGCAATCTGTGTGACATCACCCATGGAGTCCTGCATCTGGCGACTGTAGCGGCGATAGCGTTTGGTGGCCATGTGAACGATGAGTGCCATGCACGGCGCCACCAGCAGGAAAACCAGGCTGAGGCGCCAGTTAACCCAGAAAAGCCAGGCTAGCAGGCCAATCACGGTAAGGCCTTCGCGAAGCACAACGGTAATAGCGTTTGTGGCCGCACCCTTGATCTGCATGACGTCGTAGGTGACTTTGGATACCAGGCGGCCGATGGTGTTGCGATCGTAATAGGCTATCGGTACATTCAACAGCTGGTCGAGCACCTCACAGCGCAGTTTGTGCACCACGTGATTGGCAGTGTGTTCCAGCGAATAGTGTCCCAGGAACCCGCCAACACCGCGTGCCAGCACAATCAGCACACAAAGAATGGGACTGATGATACGCGCGTCGGCGTTATTGGCTTCGATCTGATCGATTGTCCAGCCCAGCCAGGCAGCAGTAGCCGGCGTGGTGACCGCAAAAATAATGTAACCCAGTAGACTGATCGCAAAATAGCCCAGGAAGGGTCGGATGTATCGCAGCAGCCGCGCGTATACCTGTGCACCGGTCATCAGCGCAGCGGCTTCGGGGCCGGATGTCGGCGACTGGCCTGGCGCCTGTTGTGGCTGGGTATCACTCATTGACACCGCCCCCCTCGACAGTACTGTCGGCACCCTGCTCTTCACCGGGTTCGCGGGTTGCGATACTGAAGCCACTGAATCCTGCCTGGCCTATTGCATCCATGGCGGTAATTACGGCCTGGTGGCTGGCTTCTGCATCAGCCACCAGCAGGATGGTCTGCTGCCGGTTGCCGGCGGCCACTTCCAGCAGTTGTGCCTGCAATGTGGCGCTGGTGTTATCGGCCAGCAACACATTATTGATGCTGTAGCGTCCTGTCTGGCTGACCATCACTTCGATCTGGTCGGGTGCGGGTTCGGCGGCCGTCGCTTCCGCCTCTGGCAGATTGACAGCCAGCCGGGTCTCTCGTGTAAACGTGGTGGTCACCATAAAAAAGATCAACAGCAGGAAGACAACATCAATCAGTGGCGTCAGATTGATGGCGGGGTCTTCCAGCGTGCGACGCGGAAACTTCACGAGCCAGTTGCCTCAACACTGGCAGCCGCCTGCTGCTGTGCATTCTCGCGGGCAGCGCTGGTTTCGGGCAGTGTCACAAAGTCCTTGATGTCTACGCGGCGATCACCGTGCAGCGCTTCTACCAGTTTGGCAGACTCCTGCTCCAGCGACAGCACCAGCGAATCCACTTTGCGGACAAAGTAGCGATGACATGCATACGCCGGGATGGCCACCGTCAGGCCGGCGGCGGTGGTAATCAGGGCTTCGGAGATACCACCGGCCAGCGCATTGGCGTTGCCGGTGCCCTGAATCATGATTTCAGTGAACACCCGGATCATGCCAACTACCGTGCCAAGCAGGCCCAGCAGCGGGGTGATGGCGGCGATGGTGCCGAGCGTGCTCAGATAACGCTCCAGTTCATGGATGACAGCGGCAGCGCTCTGTTCGATGGCATCGTTCATCGCCTGTCGGCCCTGGCGGGCATGCAGCAGACCGGCTGCCAGAATCTGACCCAGCGGAGAGCCCATGCGCAGTTCGCGCATTTTGTTGGAGTCCAGCTCGCCGTTTTTGATCCAGGTCCAGACCTGGCCAACCGCATAACGCGGCGCAATGCGATTGTTGCTGAGTGTCCAGAATCGTTCGATGACGATGGCTATTGCCAGAATCGAACACAGGATAATTGGCAGCATCAACCAGCCACCGGCCATTACGATTTCTACCACAAGCTTAATCTCCCGCTGATTTGCCGGCTACTTTACCATATTCGCCAGACGGGTTGTTATGCCAGAAACGCCGCTGTTCGTGTCTATGCAGGCCTTTTAATTCTGCTCCGCCCGGCCCACCCAGTGTCATCGTGACTGCGCCATGGTGATCGGTACGCAGCACCTCGATGCCCAATGCCCGGGCCCGCTGCAGCACTGCCGGATCCGGATGACCGAACCGATTGCGATAACCGGCCGAGACCAGCAGCCAGTCTGGCGATACCTGCTGCAGCCAGGCCTCGGTGCTGGAGCTGTCACTGCCGTGGTGGGCTGCAAGCAGAACATCGGCAGCCAGCAAATCGCCCTGCTGCGCGAGCAATCTGCGTTCGACCGGCGCTTCTATGTCGCCAGTCAGCAGCAGTGCGTGCGAGCCTGCCGTTACATGAACGACGCAGGACGTGTTGTTGGGATTGTCAGCACCACCGCCCCGCTCTGTCGGGTCAGGATGCAGCACCCGAAACTCGACAGAATCCCACTGCCAGTAATCGCCGCTGCCACAGGGCTTCATCATGGCATCTGGCACGCCGTTGAAATCCCGGAACCGTTCAGGAGCGCTGCTGAGCAGGCGCGTCACCGGCACTGAACCGAGTATTGAGCTCAGGCCTCCGTAATGGTCCTGATGCCAGTGACTGATGATCAATGCGTCCAGCTGTCGTATTCCCGCCTGTTTCAGGGCCGGCAGAATAGCCGCGCGCCCGGCGTCGTAGTCGGGACCCAGTGCCGTCCCGGTATCAAACAGCATGCTGTGGTGTCGAGTCTGGAGCAAAACGGCCAGGCCTTGACCCACATCCAGCATCTGCAGCCACAGCTCTCCAGGGCCCGGTCGATCGGGTCGCGGCGGCGCCAGTAATGGCAACATCAGCAGCAGTGCCGGCCAGCGCGGCAGCAGACCTCGAGGCAGCAGTAACAATAAACAGCCAACTGATACACACAGCACTGTCAGTGGCGAAATCGCCGGCCCCTGCCATAGTGGCTGCCAGCTGGCAACGGACTCCAGCCCCTGCATCAGGATGACCAGACCTGTGTCGGCCCCCTTAAGCGTCCACCGCGCAGCTGCGCTCGACACAGGCAGCAGCACGATGCCGACAAGCGCCAGCGGCACAACCCACAGACTGACAACCGGAATTGCCAGCAGGTTCACCAGCGGTGATATCCATGACACCTGCCCCGTCCATAACAGCAGCGGAACCAGTAGCGCAATGCTGACGGCAAATTGCGGCTTGAGCCAGACCAGACAGGCATGTTGCCCCCAACGCGACCGACTGGATTGTGCACTGGCCGGCGGTCCCAGTTGCTGCGGGCCGGCAAACAACAGCAGCAGCGCTGCAACCGCCACAAAAGACAGCCAGAAGCCGGCCTGGGTGACTGCCAGCGGATCGAAGCCCAGCACCGCCGCCATGGCCAGCAACAAACGATAGCTGGGCAACACCTGCCGGCCCAACAGCTGGGCGAGCATCAGCATAGAGACCATGATTACCGCACGCTGCGTTGGCAGCGAAAATCCGGCCATGGCGCTGTACAGCCAGGCACCAAGAACAGCTGCCAACGCACCGTAGCGCTGTGCTGGCATGCGTTCCAGCAAGGTCGCAGACATGCGTGACAGCAGATTGAATACCCAGTAGAAGGCGGTGGCAACCAGACCCACATGCAGCCCGGAAATGACCATAAGATGGTTGGTACCTGTGGCACTCAGCGTATCCCATTGTGAGTGACTGATCCCGCTGCGCAGACCCGTCGTCAGCGCCGCAAGCAACCCCGGGTACTGCAGTGATCCGGTGGCGTACAGCTGCTCACGGATTCCGATGCGCCACTGATCAACCGACCAGCCTGCCGGCTGCAGCCGCCGGTTGAAGTTGGTTGCCCGCACATAGCCACGGGCAACGATTCCCTGTTGAGCCTGAGCTGCCTCGAAGTCATATCCGCCCGGATTTGCGAATCCATGTACACGATTGAGCCGAACTCGCAGGCGCCATGTCTCCCCGCTTCGCGGGACACCCGCAGCGTCACCATCAAACTCACCAGTGACTGAACCGTAGGCGTTCAGTGCAATCAGATGACCGATCAGAACCGGCGCACTCTCTTCACAGTTTTCTGGCAATAAGCTCAGACAGCTGTATTCCACGCGCAACTGGAAACGAGTCTGCTGTCCGCCAGAACGGTATGTAACAGTCTCCGCCGAAGCGCCTTCTGGCAGGCCTTCAACCTGTCCCTCTACCCAGATATCACGGCCTTCCAGCGCGGCAGGCAAACGACTTTCTGTGATAAGCAGTCCGTGATAAACCGCACGCCCGGCACCCAGGCTCAGGCATAACAACAGGCAGGCAGAGATTTTCCAGGTGCTGGCTGGGGCGCGCCACCAGATGGCAATCAGCGTGAAAAGCAGGAGTACAGTCAGCAGCACTACCAGGCCAGAACCGACCTCGGGCAGTCGCGGCATAAAACTGATGGCATAAATACCCAGGCAGAACAGGGCCAGTGCTGTGCGCATCCCTGCTCACCCCAAGAATTGCTGACGTCTATGCTGGGGTTATAGCTGTTCTGGGGTCAGTCTGCTGAACGCAGCGCTTCGGCTGGCAATACTCGCGCAGCACGCCAGGCCGGATAGACGCTGGCCAGCAGGCACAGCACCAGTACGCCAATACATACGGCGACAATGTCAGACAGCATCAGCTGGGAGGGCAGGAAGTCGACTGGGTAAACGTCTGCACTCAACAGCTGGGTCCCACTCCACTGTTCAAACAGCGCAAACAGTGACGACACATTCAGGGCCAGCAGTGAGCCGGCAAGCAGGCCAATACCGGCGCCGACCAGGCCAATCAGGCAGCCCTGCAGCAGAAATATGCGGGCAATAGTTCCCGGTGAGGCACCCATGGTGCGCAGGATCGCGATGTCACTGCGTTTGTCGCGCACAATCATGATCAGGCTGACAACCAGATTAAAGGCGGCGACAGCTACCAGCAGCCAAAGCAGAAACCCAACGATAGTGCGAGACAGCTGTATGTTCTCGTAGATGGCACCAAACCACTGCGTCCAGGTCTGCAGGTAAAAGCCCTGTGGCAGCTGCTCCTGCACAGGTGCTCGCAAGGAATTCACCGCCAGCACATCATTCGTGCGCAGACGCAAACCGTTGAATCGCTGCGGCTCGCGATACAGAGCCTGGGCATCCGGCAGCGCAATCATCACCAGTCGTTCATCCAGCTCCTGAGTGCCAACCCGGTAGATTCCAGCGACCGTAAAGCGACGCTGCACCGGCAAAGGTGCGATCGGGTTGATGGAAATGTCCAGGCTGTAGAGATTGACGTCGTCTCCGAGTCCAACGCCGAGTTGCTGCGCCAGCGTCTGACCCATCACGATCTGGAAACGGCGCTCGGTCAGGGCCTGCAGCGAACCCTGTTGCATGAAGCTGCCCAGCGCGGATGTCTGAAGTTCCTGTTCTACGTCGATGCCATTGACCAGTACCGCACGACTGTTGTTGTCCCGCGCCAGCACACCATTGACCTCCAGCACCGGCGAAGTGGCAATGACGCCGTCAATAGCCGCGATCTGCTGCGCCAGCAACTGCCAGCGCTCGGCGCTGACGCTGTCCTCGGTCTGTATCGCTGCATGCGGCAGCACGCCCAATACATTTTCCCTGACTTCACGATCAAAACCGTTCATCACCGACAGTACAGTGATCAGTATGGCAACGCTCAGGGCCAGTCCACTGATGGTCAGCCGTGACATGAAGTTGACCAGCTGGCCACTCTGCCCGCCTGCACCTCCTGCCTGCCGTCGGCGTGCGCCCACATAACGCAATGCAATACGCGCGGCCAGCTTGAATGAGGCAAGAAAACCAGCCGGTGCTGAATCGCCCTGCTCAAGCATGCTCAGCTTCCAGTGTGCCCTGGTTCAGCACTAGCACCCGATCCAGACTCGCTGCAAAACGCTCGTCATGCGTCACAACCACAAAACTGGTCTGAAGTGATTTATTCAGTGTCTGCATCAGCGTGTGGATGCCTTCAGCCGTGCGACGGTCAAGATTACCGGTGGGTTCGTCCATCAGTACACAGCGTGGCGAGGCGACCAGTGCCCGGGCAATGGCAACCCGCTGCCGTTCACCGCCGGACAGCTCCGAGGGTTTGTGATTCAGACGGTGACTCAGACCCACTTCACCCAGCAACTCCGACGCGCGCGGATAGGCCTCGCGGCTGCTTTGCCCGCCAATAAGCAAAGGCATGGCAACGTTCTCCAGCGCACTGAACTCACCCAGCAGGTGATGGAATTGATAAACAAATCCCAGATAACGGTTGCGCAGCTGACCGCGCTCGGACTCTGACAGTCTGGACAGATCCTGCCCGGCAACGTAAATCTCACCGCCACTGGGCGCATCCAGCCCGCCCAGCAGATTAAGCAGCGTAGTTTTACCGGAGCCGGAGCTGCCAACAATAGCCACACATTCGGCGGGACGGACATTCAGGTTGATGTCCAGCAGCACGTCCACCTGTTGAGGTCCCTGGGTGTAGGACTTGCGCAGGTGACGACAACTGATGACGTTAGCGGTTTGCTCCAAAACGACTCTCTCCATTAATGTTTGGTGGCGACACCTTATTCATAGCGCAGTACGTCCGCCGGCTGCACACGGGAAGCCCGCCACGCCGGATACAGGGTGGCCATTAGACTGACACCCAGAGCACACAGACAGACCAGCACGACATCAGACCAAAGAATCAGCGCATCCAGATGGGCAATCATGTAGACATCACCTGGCGCCAGCATCGCATTCAGTGCGCCCTGGAATGCGCGCGTGATCTGCCCCAGATTCATTGCCAGCAACACACCACCGGCGGCGCCGAGCAGCGTGCCCAGCACCCCCGCGGCAAAGCCCTGAATCACAAACACTGACATGACGGTTGCCCGGCTGGCCCCCATGGTACGCAGGATGGCGATATCGGCGTTTTTGTCAGCCACCGCCATCACCAGTGTTGCAACGATGTTGACGGCGCCAATGACCACAATCATCAGCAGCATGAAGCCGGTCAGGATTTTCTCCATGCGCAGTGCATCAAACAGGCTGCGACGGGTTTCGTTCCAGCTTGCTACCGGCCACCGGCCAGCAACCGCGTCACGCGCGATGACGCCAGCATTGAGGACATCGTCCACCCGCAGCCGTAATTGCGGAACCGCGTCGTCGCGGCCGGTAAGTAACTGGCTGGCGACTGGCAGGTTGACCAGTGCCATGGCGTCATTGTCATAGAAACCAAAATCAGCAACACCAACCATCTGGAAACTGCGGGCATCCTCGGTACGCCGCTGCAGCAGGCTGGTGAGCGGCGTGACCGACATCTGCATGCCCGGGTAGAGGCCCAGCTGACCGGCAAGCCGGGTGCCCAGGATAATGCCATCGGGTGTTTCCGCCAGGAAATCCAGCATCGCCTGCAGCTGACTGTCTGGCGATTGCAGAATCTGTTTTTCTGTCTCCGGTGTTACGCCACGAACATTAACAAACTCACCGCGGCCATCAAACTGCAGCCAGGCTTCACTTTCCAGAAATGGCGCCACCGCAATCACTCCTGGCGCGGCTGCAAGGCTGTCAGCTGCCTCCCGCCAGTCAAGCAGATCGTCTGGCAACGTAACCGCTGCATGCGGCACTGCTTTGAGTGTTTCCTCTCGCATGGTGCCTGTAGAGGCATTAATCACAGAAAGCACGGCAATCAGCGCCAGTACACCCAGCGCAATGCCCAGCATGGAGATAAGTGACACAAAGGAAACCAGCTGATTTTTCTTGCGAGCGCGAACGAAGCGTAAACCAATGAACAGCGCCAGGGGTTTGCGCATGATCAGTCCTGCTCCTGCTGTTCGCGTTGCAGCACCCGTTGAACCGTCTTGAAGCTGACCGGTGCGATTGGCGTGCTGACACGGCTGGCGATCGCCCGCAGCGAAAGCCCCTGTGAGCGCAACTGGCGAATCTGTTTCAACACTCGTTGCTCCAGCGGGTTTTCGATGAGTTTGCCATTACTGTGAATCATATAGCCAAAAGGTTTGCTGCCGCCCAGGAAGCGACCCTTGCTGCGCTGCTCATGTTTGACCTTGAGCATACGCTGGGCACCGCGCCGGCCTTCAATGACAGCCAGTTCGGCCAGGATCGCATCAAAATCCACCCGCGTACGCTTTAATGTCCGGGTCTGGCTGAGCTCAGCATCAAGACTGACGACATGCAGGCAGATATCATTGCCGCGCAGCCACTCCAGCGTCTGTTCCAGATCCTGCGCACCATTGACCAGTCGGCGCAGACTGGCCACCAGCAGATCGCTGCCCGGTGGGGGTCGCCAGCCATCGTGCGTACCCTCCGAATCAGGCAACAGACGCTGACTGAAGCCCTCTCTCCAGTCATGGCTGACCTCGCGCACCCAGCGCGGCTCCGGCCAGCCCTGCCGACGACAGTAGTCCAGCAGTTGCTCGCGCTCGCGCGGATCACTGAATCCGACTGCGTCGTCATCCTGCTCGAAACTGCTGAGTCTCTGGTAGGCAAAAATTTTCATGCCCGGATTCTAGTCGAGGCGGAAATTTAAAACAAACCAGACGTTTAGGGCTGCCCAGCGACCGTTCGATAAAAACATAATGTTTGAACAATGCAAATCTTACTGCTATAGTCGCGGAGCTGCTTGTTCTGCATGTAAGGCCAGCAGCCAGATTTTAAAGTATTCCGCCATTGCGATGGCGATGAACTGTTAAGATTTTTGTACGCAAGTTTTTACAGTAAGACAACAACGTTACTAAGTAGAGCGTTATCAACCTAACTTAAGTAACCGGATCCGGAACCCGCGTGACAACACAGCGGGCGGAGTCCAGAAAGCGATTTTTTGCTGGTGGCAACCGTTAACAACGAGCGCGCACCACAGCCCTTACCCGACTGGCTTCCAACAACAACTGAGCCGGGGTTCGGGCAGGCCGGGGCTTGACCGCGGCACGAACAAACGTATCGCGCGCCACATTGCGCAGCGATGGGATACATGGTTAATGACGGTTATGCATTGTCGCCTGAGGCTGACTGAATACCGTAACACAGCAGCCGCACAACAACTGCAAGCCATTGTTCCAAAAGGATTTCTGATTCACTAGTTGAATCAGGCAGCTCCCCGCGTTGGTTCCTGCCCGCCACAGGTCCCTGTCAGTTTCGCACCTGGATTCACCGATCTGGTTCAACAGAGATGTGAATTCACTATGAAAAGAATGCTAATAAACGCAACGCAGGAAGAAGAACTGCGCGTTGCGCTGGTCGATGGCCAGAAACTGTACGACCTCGATATCGAAAACCGCACCCGCATTCAGAAAAAGGCCAGCATTTTCAAAGGCCGCATCACCCGCGTAGAACCCAGTCTTGAAGCCGCCTTCGTCGATTTTGGCGCTGAGCGTCATGGCTTTTTGCCGCTCAAGGAAATCGCTCCCGAATACTTCACCGGCAAATCTGACGGCGGCCGCGTCAACATCAAGGAAGCCGTTGCCGAAGGCACCGAAGTCATCATTCAGGTTGAGAAGGAAGAGCGTGGCAACAAGGGCGCAGCGCTGACCACATTTATCAGTCTGGCCGGCCGCTATCTGGTTCTTATGCCGAACAACCCCCGCGCTGGCGGCATTTCACGTCGCATTGAGGGTGATGAGCGTTCCGAGATTCGTGAAGCCATCAACAGCCTGAATATTCCGGACGGCATGGGCATCATCGTGCGCACCGCCGGCGTTGGCAAAAACCAGGAAGATCTGCAGTGGGACCTCGATTACCTGCTGTCGCTGTGGCAGTCCATCAAGGATGCCTCCGACCAGAAAAAAGCCCCCTTCCTGATCTACCAGGAAAGCAATGTCATCATCCGCTGCATCCGAGACTACCTGCGCCAGGACATCGGCGAAGTGCTGTTTGACACCCAGGAAGCCTACGAAGAAGCCCTGAACTTTGTGCGTCAGGTGATGCCGCACTACGAAGCGCGTATCAAGCACTATCAGGATCCGCTGCCGCTGTTCAATCGCTACCAGATTGAAAACCAGATCGAATCCGCCTTCCAGCGTGAAGTTAAACTGCCCTCCGGTGGCTCCATTGTCATTGATCCAACCGAAGCCCTGATCTCCATCGATATCAACTCCTCGCGTGCCACACGCGGTTCTGACATCGAAGAAACGGCGCTGAATACCAACCTGGAAGCGGCAGATGAAATTGCCCGTCAGTTGCGCCTGCGTGACATGGGCGGCCTGGTGGTCATCGATTTTATCGATATGGCCTCCACCAAGAATCAGAAAGAAGTTGAAAACCGCGTCCGCGATGCGCTGGAAGCCGACCGAGCACGCGTTCAGGTTGGCCGTATCTCCCGCTTTGGCCTGCTGGAGATGTCACGTCAGCGCCTGCGTCCGTCACTTGAAGAAACCAATGCTGTGGTCTGCCCGCGTTGTAGCGGTCAGGGCACGATCCGTGATGTGAAATCACTGTGTCTGTCCATCCTGCGTATTCTGCAGGAAGAGGCAAACAAGAAGAAAAGCGCCGAGATTCGTGCGATTGTGCCACTCAACGTGGCCTCTTATCTGCTGAATGAAAAGCGTAATGCGGTGGCTGCCATCGAACAGCAGAGCAAGACCCGCCTGCTGATCATCCCCAGTCCGTCGCTGGAGACTCCCCACTACGAAATCCAGAGCCTGAGCGCCCAGGATGGCGGCGTGGCGCTGGCCAGCTTTGAAATTGAAACCGAACACGATCACGTCGAAGAAATCGGCCAGACGCAGAAGCCGCTGCCCGTGCAGCAGGCTGCAGTGCAGGCACCCACAGTGCCAGCCGCACCGGCACCACGCGCCACTGAGTCACGTGACAAGCCGGCAGGCAAGTCAGCACCCGCCAAAAAAGGTTTCCTTGGTTCACTGTTGTCAGTGTTTGGCGAGCTGTTTGGCGCTGCCAACGACGAAGAAGAGGAAGAAAACAAAACCGAACAGCGCGGCAGCGGCAACAATCGCAATCGCTCGCGCAGCGGTGGCAGTGACCGCAATCGCAATCGCGGCAATCGCGGCCGCGGAGGCGACTCACGCAGCCGGGACGATTCACGCGCACCACGTGACGACCAGAAGCGCGAAGAACAGAAATCAGACGAACGTGGCGGCAAAGCCCAGGCTGACAAGAGCCAGGATAAAAGCAACGACAAGGACGGAGACAACAAGCCTCAGCGCAGCCGTCGTCGTGGCGGTCGCGGCCGTAACCGCTCTGATGATGACAGCCAGGGCGGCAACCGTCAGGATCGTGGCAGTGCTGACAAGTCATCGTCTGACAGCAGTGACGAGCAGTCTGGCGATCAGCAGGACAACAGCAATCGTCGACCCAAGGGCGAGCGCAAGCCGCGCAACACTACCAAGCGCAAGCGCGGCCCGCATCCCGACGGTCAGACCGAGAGCACAGACGATCAGCAGGTCGCTGCTGACGCACAGGCGACAGACACTGCCGGCAATGAAGCAGAAACTGCTGCCAGCGCAACATCCGACAAGCAGGACAAACAGGACAAGCAGGCAGTTGCTGCCGCTGAGCAGCCAGCAGACGCAGGAGCAAGCGAGTCGACGAAGGCTACGCAGGACTCTGACGAACAGGCTCAGAATGCCGATGAACAGCCTGAAAAACCCAAACGACGCCGCAGTCGTGGCGGTCGTTCGCGTCGCGGCAAGTCCAGCGCAGACAAGGCAGGCGCTGACAAGTCTGCGGGGGACGACAACTCAACCGATTCAGCTGATTCTGAGAATGCAGCCGATGTGACTGAATCTGCAACAGTCGCTGAAAAAGCAGCTATCGAGAAACCAGCCAAAAAGACTGAGCCAAAAGCTGAGGAGAAGGCTGCCGGGTCGGCAGAGACTTCAGAGTCTAAAGAGACGGACTCTGGCGAGAAGAAACCGCAGGCCGCCAAACCGGAGGAAGCAGCCAGCGCTGACGCGGAGCCCAAAGCAGCAGCTGACGACAAGCCTGCCAAGGCAGCTGTTGCAGCTGAGAAAGCCGAGAAGGCCGGTAAAGAACAGAAAGTTGAGAAGGCCGAAGAAGCGAAGCCGGCTAAATCAGAACCTGAAAAAGCCGAAACTGTGCAGGCTGAACCAGCGCAAGCCGCTGCTCCAGAGCAGCAGCCTGAATCAAAGCCTGAGTCCAGCGCCCAGGCTGCGCCAGCGAGCGGCGGACGTGCGCCTAACGACCCACGGGAGATTCGTCGCCGTCGCCTGGAAGAAGAGAAGGCTCGCAAGCAGGCTGAATCTGACAGCCAGACTGACTCAGAGGACAGCAACAAGCAGTAAGACTGAACTGGATCCCTGACGGCCGTGTGATGCTGTCAGGGATCAAATGTCAGACAACAAAAAAGGCAGTGGTTGAAAAACCACTGCCTTTTTTTGTAAGCGCTTAAAGCGTGTGAGACTTACAGCTTCTCTTCGAGCTCGGGTACCGCCTTGAACAGGTCAGCGACCAGACCATAGTCTGCTACCTGGAAGATTGGCGCTTCCTCGTCTTTGTTGATCGCCACGATTACCTTACTGTCCTTCATGCCGGCGAGGTGCTGAATGGCACCAGAAATGCCAACAGCAATGTACAGCTCGGGGGCAACGATTTTACCAGTCTGACCGACCTGCATGTCGTTCGGTACAAAGCCCGCGTCTACCGCAGCGCGTGATGCGCCGATGGCTGCACCCAGCTTGTCTGCAACCTTTTCCAGCATGGCGAAGTTTTCACCATTCTGCATGCCGCGACCACCAGAGATGACAATCTTGGCGCCGGTCAATTCAGGACGCTCAGACTTGGTCAGCTCTTCGCTGATGAACTCAGCAACTTCCTGGGTCTTGACCACGTCAGTCGTCTCCACGCTGGCTGAGCCGCCTTCAGCAGCTGCCGCATCAAAGGCTGTACCACGTACGGTAATCACCTTCACACTATCAGAAGACTGCACAGTAGCCAGCGCGTTACCGGCGTAAATTGGTCGCACAAATGTGTCTTCTGATTTTACAGCGGTGATGTCTGAAATCTGTGCAACACCCAGCAGGGCTGCAACACGTGGCATGAAGTTTTTGCCGCTGGTAGTTGCCGGGGCCAGAATGTGGCTGGCATCTTTACCAACTTCAGCCACCAGCTCGGCCAGGTTTTCCGGCAGCTGATTTTTGTAGGCTTCGTTATCGGCCACCAGAACTTTGCTGACACCATCGATGGCTGCAGCGGCCTTGGCCACCGCATCGCATCCGGAGCCGGCTACCAGCACTGTGATATCTGAGCCAATTTCTTTCGCGGCTGTAACTGTATTCAGGGTCGCCGGTTTCAGGGCGGCGTTATCGTGATCTGCTATTACCAAAATGCTCATGTTCTGCCCTACCCCTTAGATAACTTTTGCTTCGGTTTTCAGTTTGCTGATCAGCTCGTCCACACTTTCCACCTTGATACCGGCAGAGCGAGCGGGTGGTGGCTCAACAGAGATAACCTTCAATCCAGAGCTGACGTCGACACCAAGCTCCTCAGGTGTGAGGGAGTCAATCGTCTTTTTCTTGGCTTTCATGATATTTGGCAGAGAAGCGTAGCGCGGCTCGTTCAGACGCAGGTCAGTGGTTACGATGGCCGGCAGCTTCAGTGAAACGGTCTGTTCGCCACCATCGATTTCACGGGTGACCTTCGCTTTGCCGTCAGCAACTTCCAGTTTGCAGGCGAATGTGCCCTGTGGCATGCCAGTCAACGCACCCAGCATCTGACCAACCTGGTTGTTGTCCGAATCGACGGACTGCTTGCCCAGAATGACCATTTCGACGCCTTCTTTCTCCACAATCTTCTGCAGCATGCGCGCCACCGGCAGTGGCTGCACATCAACGGGTGCCTCTACGTGAATGCCGCGATCAGCGCCCAGCGCCAGTGCAGTACGGATCTGTTCCTGACAGTTCTTCTCGCCAATAGAGACAACAATAATTTCTTCGGCGATGCCTTTCTCTTTCAGACGCACTGCCTCTTCCACGGCAATTTCGCAGAAAGGATTGACCGCCATTTTGGCATTGGCCAGATCCACACCACTGTTATCAGCTTTAACACGAACCTTCACATATGGATCAACTACACGTTTGATCGCTACCAGAATCTTCATGGATTCTCCAACTTTTACTGATTAGAAAAATGGCTTGTGGGTGCCAGTGGTAAATGCCTGCGGCCCCAAAAAGGCTGACAATAATGCCGTTTTTGAGCGCGCGCGTCAATAAAACCGCGGCCCGGGTTTACCCCTGAAAGCGTCCCAGTTCAAACTTGCAGCCCTGACTGGACACGACTAGAACCTTCTCCAGATCATTGTTTTTGTTATTTTTTTTGTCATCCACAGGGCTCGTCTCGGCAACTTCCACAAGCGAATAAAAAACCGAACGGATGATCAGTGCCTTGAGCCCATGACGCACTTCCAGCACTGGATGAGGCTGCTGATCAGCGTCAAAAGTGACTTCGATGGGGTTATCGGGCCCGGCTTCGACAACTTCATCAGTATTCAGGGTAAACCGAAGCACCTGCTGCCCGTCGCGCTCGACGACATCGACGAGCTGCGCTACAAACGGGCAATCGTCAACCTGGATGCGCACTTTCTCCACCGGCGTCACCAGATAATGAAAGCCATCCGGATCCAGCCGCAGAATCGAGGAAAATAATTGCACCAGGCGCTTGCGCCCGATCGGCGAACCTTCATGATACCAGCGTCCGTCGGCTGCAATGCGCATGTCCATCTCGCCGCAGTACGGCGGATCCCAGTCGTGCACCGGTGCCGGGCCCCGATTGGTTTTGATGTGCTTCAACAGATTATCAGTCTTGATCTCGGAGCTGCTCATCTGACCTCCTGGGTAAGGTAGTGTCCCGTCTGACTAGTCGACCGCAAAAATGCCCGGTGCATTCCTCCAGAAACCTTTGTAATCCATACCGTATCCGAACAGGTATTTGTCCTCGGCATACAGAGCGGTAAAGTCCGCCTTTTTCAGATCGGCCGTCTTGCGATCGTGCTGTTTGTCGACCAGCACAGCGCTGTAGACTTCCGCTGCACCCTGCTCCCGGCACCAGCTGACGATGGCCGCCAGCGTTTCGCCCTCGTCAAAGATATCGTCAAGCACCAGTACGACCCGGTCCTGCAGGGATGAGGCAGGTGTCACACGCCAGTGCAATTGACTGCCGGTCAGTTGCTCACGGTAGCGAGTCGCGTGGATATAGTCCAGGTTCAGCGGAAACTTCAACCGTGGTGCCAGATGTCCCGTCAAGACGATGCCGCCGTTCATGACACACAGCACCAGCGGGGTCTTGTCACCGACAGCCGCGGTGATTTCGCTGGCCAGGCTGTCCAGCGCAGTGGCAATTTCGGATTCGCTGAACAGGCACTGAGCCTTGTCCAGCACGTCCTGCATGTTTTCGGTCTGCATAGCGTTTAAAACTCTGATTGTTTACAGCATGGAAATTCGGTTGCGGATATCGATCACGCGGGTATCTGATTGGAGCGCTACCAGGTCTGGCTGCTGCGAACAGCGGCGTCGCATCCCTTGCAGGCGCGGCGATGGAGCGGGCCTCGCTTCGTCCAGCGCTCGCAATGCGTCCAGTGCGGCTGCCCTGTCATTGCAAACCAGCAGCATGTCGCAGCCGGCCTTGAGGGCCTGGTTAACCCGTTGCGACATATCACCTGCCGCACCGGCCGCCGCCATCACCAGGTCATCGCTGAAAATGACGCCATCAAACCCAAGTCGCTCACGCAGGACCGTCTGCAGCCAGTACCTTGAGAAGCCTGCGCAGTGCGCATCGGCCGCGGGGTAAACGACATGCGCCGGCATCACAGCATCCAGTGACGGAAGGCACCGCACAAAAGCCTGCAGATCCTGCTCTTCAATCTGTGACAGCGATCTGTCGTCGACAGGCAGATCCAGATGGGAATCGGCTGCCACACTGCCATGTCCGGGGAAGTGTTTACCCGTCGTCGCCATACCAGCTTCGTGCATGCCAGCCATGAATGCTGTCGCCAGATCTACCAGCGTATCCAGACGCGAGGAAAATGCGCGATCGCCGATCACTTCGCTGATCCCGGTATGCAGATCCAGAACCGGCGCAAAGCTGATATCAAAGCCTGAGGCCAGCACCTCGGAAGCCATCAACCAACCCAGGTCATGGGACATGACACGCGCCTGCTCAGGCTCCTTGCTGAACAGCGTATGCAGGGCATACATCGGCGGCAGCCTGGTAAATCCATCGCGCAGGCGCTGAACGCGGCCACCCTCCTGATCCACAGCCAGCAGAATGTCCGGGCGGCAGGCACGGATGTCTGCGGTTAAGGCCTGAACCTGGGCCGGTCCGGCAATATTGCGTGAAAACAGGATCACGCCGCCGACCTGCGGATGTTGCAGCAGCGCACGTTCATCATCGGTGAGTGTCTGACCTGACAGGTCCAGCATCAGCACACCTGGGCCTTGCTTGGCGGGGTTCATCGGGGCCTCTCGAATCCTGGGATTGTTAATGTGTGACATTATCGCCTATCGCCAGCAATCCCACAAAAGGCTTGTTCAGATCGCATAACTGTATATAATCACAGGCTGAATGGATCAACAGGATGGGTACCATGCAGGCACTGACCCCAAGACAGGCACAGATTCTTGAGTTTATCCGGGAATATCAACAGGATACCGGTTATCCGCCGACACGCTCGGAGATAGCCCAGAAAATGGGTTTCAAGTCGGCCAATGCCGCCGAGGAACACCTCAAGGCGCTGGCTCGCAAAAAGGCCATTGAAATCGTGCCGGGCGCCTCGCGCGGCATCCGCCTGCCAGACCTGGCCGATCAGGACGAAGCCGCCAATCAGGGTCTGCCGGTTGTTGGCCAGGTTGCCGCCGGCAGCCCGATACTGGCCCAGGAGTGCATTGATGAATACGTCAACGTGCCTGCCGCCATGTTCAGCCCCGCCGCTGACTACCTGCTCACCGTCAAAGGCACCAGCATGATCAACGTCGGCATTTTTGAAGGCGACCTGCTGGCCGTGCACAAGACCAGCAAAGCACGCCACGGCGACATCATCGTCGCCCGCCTGGAAGAAGATGTCACCGTCAAACGCCTGGAAGAAACCAGCGAACGCCACCGCCTGCGACTGATGCCCGAAAACGACGACTACGAACCGATCGAAGTGGATTTACGCCGCGACAGCTTTACGATTGAAGGGATCAGTGTCGGCGTCATTCGCCGCCACAGCTAAAAGCGCATCAGCCTTGGCATTACGTCGTTGAAAAGCCGGCTCGGAAGGATCATTTACGTAATTGTAAACTCGGCTTTGGCTTCCTGCGTCGCTCTAACTCCTGCATCCATGCAGTCGTCACCTCCCTCGCCGGCTTTTCGCCTAGTACTGCCGGCGGCTGCTGCGCTTTTGCATAATATGCGGGAAGTGGTAGGTTCCAGCTGATTCCAATCTTCGAGACACGTATGAGTGGAAGGTGAAGAGTCGTGTCAGTGCGAGGCAAAAACCGGCGCAGAAGCGCAGTTTACAAATTGTAAATGAGCATTCTAAGCCGGTTTTTAACGAAGCAATGGCGCGGCACTGCGCCTTCCACAGACTATTTCTCTACTACCCACTTGCCGTTTTTATATACCGCCTTCCAACCTGTGGCTTTCTTGTCGACTTCCGTAAGGAGATAATGCTCCTTCGCCTTGCGACTGAAGCGCACGATGGTCGGATTACCATCGCCGTCGACCAGCGGTCCCTTGAACAGATAGCTGTACTTGCTGTCGATCTCATCTTTATGCGGCAGTAACTCTTTCAGCAGCGGCGCACGTGTTTCGCGGTTTTTGGGGAACTTGCTGGCGGCCAGGAATATACCGGCAGCACCATCGCGCAGTACGTAATGGTCGTCGACTTTTTCACAGGCCAGCTCGGGCATGGGTACCGGGTCCATCTTGGGTGGCGCCGGTTCGCCGCTGCGCAGCAGTTTGCGGGTGTTTTTGCACTCGCTGCCGGTACAACCAAAATACTTGCCGAAACGGCCTGTCTTCAGCTGCATGTCAGAGCCGCACTTGTCACACTCAATGACAGGACCGTCGTAGCCCTTGATCTTGAAGCTGCCCTGCTCGACTTCGTAACCCGGGCAGTCCGGATTGTTGCCGCACACATGCAGCTTGCGTGTGCTGTCGATCAGATAGCTGTCCATGCTGGTGTTGCACAACTTGCAGCGATGACGCTCGCGCAGACGGCGGTTCTCCAGCGCTTCGGCCTCTTCCTCGTCATCAATATTGATGGCTTCTTCGCCGGGCGTCAGGTTGATGGTTGTTTTGCAGCGCTCTTTGGGCGGCAGTGCATAACCAGAACATCCCAGGAAGACACCGGTTGATGCGGTACGAATCTGCATGGGACGGCCACAGTCCGGACATTTGATGTCCGTATCGGTGGGCGTATTGGCACGCATGCCTTCGTCATCAGATGACGAGGCTTTGCTCAGCTGGTCAGTGAAATCCTGATAGAAATCGTCCAGCAGGTGTTTCCAGTCTTTATCGCCGTTGGCGACTTCATCCAGCGAGTCTTCCATTCGCGCTGTGAAGTCGTAGTCCATCAGCTCGGTGAAACTTTCATGCAGGCGTTCGGTGACAATGTCACCCATCTTTTGTGCAAAGAAACGGCGGCCTTCTACCTTGACGTAGCCACGCTCCTGAATGGTGGAAATAATAGAGGCATAGGTTGATGGTCTGCCAATACCTCGCTTTTCCAGCTCTTTGACAAGGCTGGCTTCCGTGTAGCGCGCAGGCGGCTTGGTAAAGTTCTGCTTGGGATCCAGCGCCTTGAGCTTGAGCTCCTCTCCCTTGCTTACATCTGGAAGTACCACGTCTTCTTCTTTGGACGGCAGTACTTTCAGATAACCATCAAACTGCATGATACGCCCTTTGGTGCGCAGCTCGAAGTCACCTGCTGTAACTGTGATGACGGAGCTCAGATAGCGTGCTGGTGGCATCTGACAGGCTACAAAATGCGCCCAGATCAGTGCGTAAAGACGCTCCGCATCACGCTCCATATTGGAGAGCTGGGTAGGTGCTGTATTGACATCAGTCGGGCGGATGGCTTCGTGTGCCTCCTGCGCCCCTTCACGCGCGCTGTACTGCACCGGTTTCTCGGTCAGGTAGCGTTTGCCGAAATTGTCTTCGATATAGTCACGACACATGGTCAGCGCATCAGCACTCAGGTGAGTTGAGTCGGTACGCATATAGGTGATGTAACCAGCCTCGTACAGTCGCTGCGCCAGCGTCATGGTTTTTTTGACGCCGAAACCCAGTCGCGTACTCGCGGCCTGTTGCAGTGTCGAGGTAATCAGCGGCGGACGCGGTTTGGAACTGGTGGGTTTGTCTTCACGCCCACTGACAATGAACCTGGCCTGTTCCAGCGCTTTCTCGGCGCGGGCAGACTCATCGGCACTGCCCGGGCGGTAGTTTTCACCCGCCTGCTTGTTAACCTGCAGCCGCAGCTCGTCCTTGTGAGTCGTCAGCGTGTCGGCATACATCTCCCAGAATTCTTCCGGGATGAACTTGCGAATTTCGCGTTCGCGCTCAACAATCAGGCGCACTGCAACCGATTGCACACGTCCGGCAGACAGGCCTCTGGCGACCTTGCTCCACAGCAGCGGCGACACCATAAACCCGACCACACGGTCAAGAAAACGTCGCGCCTGCTGTGCTTCGACATAACGCATGTCCAGATCGCCGGGATGCGAAAATGCCTCGTTGATGGCCTTCTTGGTAATCTCATTAAAAACGACACGGCGGTAGCGGCTGTCGTCACCCCCAATGGCTTCGCGGAGGTGCCAGGCAATGGCCTCCCCCTCTCTGTCCAAGTCCGTTGCGAGGTAGATGGTGTCGGCGTTTTTGGCCAGCTTTTTGAGCTCGGCGACCACTTTTTCCTTGCCGGGCAGAATCTCATAACGCGCCTTCCAGCCGTGTTCCGGATCCACACCCATGCGCGCGATCAACTGCTCCCGCGCTTTTTTCTGTTTGTGTGCCGCTTTCTTCTCCGGGCTCATGGCACGCGTCTTGGCGGCCTCTTTGGCCCGTTCGGCAGGGTCAGTATTATTGCCGCTGCCTGATACCGGCAGGTCCCGAATATGGCCAACACTGGACTTTACAACAAACTCGCTGCCCAGATATTTGTTGATGGTTTTGGCCTTGGCGGGGGACTCGACTATGACTAGAGATTTACTCATTAAAATACTGATTTCCTGAAATTGATATACATCGGCGCCGTGGCTTATGGGGTGCGCTGGCTATGCAGCACACCCGCAATGAAGCCGACATATATAAAGATTCGGTCGCTGGGGGTCAAGCTTTACTGCGAATTCAGTCAGATGCTGACTTCGTGTGTCCAGTGGTATTTGTCAGCGATTTCACCGCGCTGAATACCCACCAGCAGCTCGTAAAGTTTCTGGGTGATCGGGCCCGGCTCTTCGCCGTTGGCGTAGAAGCTGTGCCAGTTTCCATCCACCAGGATCTTGCCAACCGGGGAAATGACCGCAGCGGTTCCGCAGGCTGCCACCTCTTCAAAATCGGCAATCTCACCGCGCAGATCGATACCTCGCTGCTCGGTTTTCAGGCCCAGCTCTTTTTCAGCCAGCGCCATGATGGAACGGCGTGTGACACTGGGCAGCACTGCGCTGGAGCCAGGCGTCACAAAGCGGCCGCCGGTCATGGCAACCACGATATTGGCCGATCCGGCCTCATCAATGTAGCGGCGTTCGCGCGCGTCCAGGAACAGCGCTTCGTTGGCGCCAAGCTCCTGCGCCTGACGGGTAGCCAGCAGACCACCCGCGTAGTTGGCGCCGATTTTGTAATTACCGGTACCCGCCGGTGCGGCGCGATCCAGATCAGACACCGCCAGTGAAATCGTCGCCAGACCAGCGCTCTTGTAGTAGGGTCCGACCGGCGATACAAACACGCGGAATTCAAACTCTTTGGCGGTTTTTAGTCCCAGGTTCTCGCCCACACCAATCAGCATGGGCCGGATGTACAGCGCTGCGCCGGAGCCGTGTGGCGGAATCCAGGCGTAATTGGCGCGGACTGCTGACTCGACACCTTTAATGAACAGCGCCTCGGGCACCTGAGGCATCAGCAGACGGCCGGCGGCCTGCCGCATGCGTTCCGCGTTCAGGTCAGGGCGAAACAGCAGCACGCGACCGTCCGGCGCGGTCTGTGCCTTCAGACCCTCAAAACACTGCTGCGCATAATGCAGGGCGGGCGCACCTTCATGCACACTGATCATCTTGTCAGTGATCAGTTCACCTTCCGACCATTCTCCATTGCGGTGCAATGCCCGGAAGCGGTACTCCGTCGACTGATACTGAAAACCCAGCTCAGCCCATTTCAGTGCTTTTTTTTCTGGCAGGTGTTGCTGATTCATGTCGTGCTATCCAATGCTGTTCGGTGTGTTTCGCGGTCAGGCGGCGTAACGAGAGCGCCATTATCCTTGATAGCCGCTTAATCTGCCAGCATACCACTGCTATAATCGCGCGCCATGAATTTACCGCTAATCGACATCGGCGCCAATCTGGGCCACGAATCCTTCGACCATGACCTCAAGGACGTGCTGCAACGCGCACACGCAACCGGGCTGGTTCATTACCTGGTGACAGGCACCACGCTGCCAGCCTCTCAGAAAGCGCTGGCCTTGTGTAAAAAGTGGCCTGACATGTCAGCCACGGCCGGTATTCACCCGCACGAAGCACAGCATGCCGACGCAGATGTCCTTGCCGGCATCCGTGAGCTGCTTGGTGACCCACTGGTCAAGGCCGTTGGTGAGACAGGGCTGGATTTTAATCGGGACTTCTCACCGCGCCCGGCACAGGAACGGGTGTTTGCTGAACACCTGGCCATGGCCGTCGACACCGGCAAACCGGTATTTCTGCACCAGCGTGACGCCCATGATCGATTCCTGCCCATTCTCAAGGAGTTTCGCGATCAACTGAGCGGCGGCGTGGTGCACTGCTTTACTGACCAGCGCCAGGCCCTGTATGACTACCTGGACCTGGACATGCATATCGGCATTACCGGCTGGATATGTGATGAGCGGCGCGGCGCGCACCTGCATGAGTTCGTCAGGGATATTCCGGCGGACCGACTGCTGCTGGAAACTGATGCGCCCTATCTGCTGCCGCGCAGCCTGCGGCCGCGACCCAAAACGCGGCGCAATGAACCCGCCTGGCTGCCAGAGGTACTGCGAGTGGTGGCAGAGCATTGCCAGCGCCCCGTTGAACAGGTGGCAGCTGAGACCACCGCCAACGCCCGGCGCCTGTTTAAACTGTCGGGTTGATCGCCAGCGTTCTCAAAGGTGACGTGACAGGTAGTCCAGCAATTGCGGCTCATCAAAGGGCCAGCCCAGATCCTGACTGGCACCGTCGACGCGAATGACGGGAATACGCAGGCCATAGCGCTCCACAAGCTCTTCGGACTCTGCGATATCCACCGGACGCCAGTGCAGCCTGTTAAGCGTGACTACAGGCTCCAGCAAGGCTTCGGCCTGCTCGCACAAATGACATCCGGCGGTGGTATACAAAAGTATCGCCGGTGTCTCGGCGTTACTGTCAGACTGCTGGCTCATAGTCCCTCAACAATCTCGCGCACCAGTGCCGGTCCGCGATAAATAAATCCACTGTATATCTGCACAAGCGATGCACCGGCTGCCAGCTTCTGCTGCGCGTCCTGCAGCGAGCCAATACCACCGATGCCTATGATCGGCAGGCGGCCATCGAGTTCACGGTGCAGGCCGGCAATCACCTGTGTGGATTTATCGCGCAATGGCGTACCACTCAAACCGCCTGCCTCGGCATGGCGCGGATTGTCCTGCACGCCATCGCGCGACAGCGTGGTATTGGTGGCGCTGACGCCATCGACCGCAAACTCCAGCAAGGTCCGTGCAATCAAACCCAGTTCTTCGTCATTGAGGTCCGGTGCAATTTTGATGACCAGCGGGACCTGGCGACCGTCGGCACTGGCCAGACGATGCTGTTCTTCCTTCAACAGCGTCAGCAGTCGTCGCAGCTCTTCACCATACTGCAGCGTGCGCAGGCCCGGCGTATTGGGTGAGGACAGATTAACCACAATGTAGCTGGCCAGTGGCCATGCCTTGCGCAGGCCAATCAGATAATCTTCGGCAGCCTGTTCGACCGGCGTGTCAAAATTCTTGCCGATGTTGATACCCAGCACGCCCTTGAAGCGGCTGTTTTGAATACGCGACAGCGCGTAGTCGATACCTTTATTGTTGAAACCCATGCGGTTGATGATGGCCTGTTGCGCCGGCAGTCGAAACAGGCGTGGCTTCGGGTTGCCGGGTTGCGGACGTGGCGTCACTGTACCAATTTCAACAAAACCGAAACCCAGCGCCGCCAGCCCGTCGATATGATCGGCGTTCTTGTCCAGTCCTGCCGCCAGCCCAAGCGCATTGGGAAACTCCAGACCCATGACCCTGACCGGCTTGCCCCTGCCGGCGCGGGCGCCTCCGAGCAGCGTGCTCAAATGCAGTGAATTGGCAAGATCCAGGCTGCCCAGGGCAACGCTGTGAGATGTTTCTTCCGGCAGCGCGAATAGCGCAGACCGCATCAATGAGTACATCGGCTTGTCACTCCAGGGGAACGCAAATCACCATTATAAACCAGCCAGGCGCCTCAAGCCGATGCCAATTGCCGTCACATGGCTGCCACACTCTGCGACAAACTCACTGGCCGGGCTGCTAGACATAAACTTTGAATTGGTTACAATCGCTGACTTCCGCCAAGTTTAAGCAGCAGCACGTTACAGGAAAATTTATGAGCCACCACAATACAATAACAGCATTAAAGACCTGGTTGACGCAGCAGATCATCGGACAGGAGAAGTTGGTTGACCGTCTGTTGATCGCTCTGCTGGCGGATGGCCACTTGCTGGTAGAGGGGGCTCCTGGCCTGGCCAAGACCAAGGCAATTAAAGATCTTTCCCGCGCTGTTGAAGGCGACTTCCACCGCATCCAGTTTACTCCTGACCTGCTGCCCAGCGACATTACCGGTACCGAGATCTTCCGCCCTGAAGATGGATCTTTCCGATTCCAGCCTGGCCCGATTTTCCACAACCTGGTTCTGGCTGACGAAATCAACCGTGCTCCGGCCAAAGTGCAGTCAGCACTGCTGGAGGCCATGGCCGAGCATCAGGTATCTGTCGGACGTGAGTCCTTCCAGCTGCCTCCGCTGTTCCTGGTTATGGCGACCCAAAACCCGATCGAACAGGAAGGTACTTATCCGCTGCCGGAAGCCCAGCTTGACCGCTTCCTGATGCATGTATCCATAGGTTATCCCAACACCGAAGCAGAGCGTGACATTCTGCACCTGGTCCGCGAAGAGGCTCGCCATGTCGCGCCGGAAGCGCCCCAGGTGATGAGCCAGGAAGATCTGTTTGCTGCACGTCAGGAGATCCTGGCCATGCACATGACGCCGGCTGTTGAGGAATACATCATTCAATTGATCATGGCGACGCGAAACCCGGCCACCTACGGCGACGACCTGGCCGGCTGGATTGACTTTGGTGCCAGCCCACGGGGTACGATCTCTCTGGATCGCTGTGCCCGCGCCCATGCCTGGATCAAGGGCAAGGACTTTGTCAGCCCCGACGATGTGCAGGCAGTGATGTTCGACGTGCTGCGCCACCGGGTACTGCTCAGCTTTGAGGCGGAAGCCAGCGGCATTACGCCCGATAAGGTTCTCAGCACGATTCTGGAGCGAGTTCCGTCGGCTTGAACGCAGTCATGATCTGTCTGACTGACGCTGCATCTGCCGACCTGTCTCTGGAGACCCTATGAGTCCAACAGCCAGCACTCTGCCGCACCAGGAGCTGTATCAGGCTCACGGCGCCGTGATCACGCTGCAGGATCTGCTGCTGCAGCGCTACGCGGCGCGTACCATCGAATATGCCTCGCACAAACGCTCAGTGGCGGGCATCTCGGGCCTGCATATGTCCAAGATGCGCGGCCGCGGCATCGACTTCGAAGAATTTCGCCCCTATCAGCCTGGTGACGACATCCGTACCATCGACTGGCGTGTCACCGCCCGCATCGGCAAGCCTTTTACCAAGGTCTACCGAGAAGAGCGCGAACGCCCGGTGCTGGTTGCGATCGACCAGTCCAGCACCATGTTTTTTGGCAGCAAGACCGCCTTTAAATCAGTTGTTGCTGCCCAGGCGGCAGCCATTTTCTGCTGGATGGCCATCGACAACGGCGACCGTGTCGGCGGCCTGGTATACGGAGACGATGATTTCAGTCTGGTGCGCCCCAAGCGCAGCCGGCGTTCTGCCCTGCACCTGCTCAACCAGGTGCATCTGTTTAATATGGAACTGGCAGCCTCGGCGACACGCCGCGCCGCCAATACTGACCCTGAGGCAGGCAGTCTGGCGACCACGCTGGGCCGAATCCGCCGGATCACGAAACCGGGCAGCACGCTTTACATCATCAGCGATTTCACCAGCATCGATGATGCAGGTTTTCAGTATCTGTCGCAGATTTCCCGCCATAACAATGTTGTCTGCTGCTTTGTCTACGACCCGCTGGAAGAGAACCTGCCCGTGCCCGGTTACTACAGTATTACCGATGGCCAGGACAAAGGTACACTCAACACATTCAATAAAAAGGCACGGGAAAGCTATCGCAGCGTGTTTCAGCAGCGGCTGGACTTTCTGCAGGGCGAAATGAACAAACTGCAGATACCACTGCTGACATTCAGAACTGACGAGCCAGTCGTCGAACGGATACATCAATGGACATCGCAGAAGCTTTAAGCCAGTTGGCAGACATACACAACCCGCAACCAGTTGGCTGGTGGCCGCTGGCTCCGGGCTGGTGGGTGCTGATTGTGCTGCTGGCGGCACTGGCACTGTATGGACTGTGGCGCCTGATGCTGAGAATGCAGCGCGCTCGCCGCCTGAAACAGGCCGAGCAGGCACTGAACGAGTATCACCAGCAACTGCAGAGCGCTGGTAGTGATGACATGCAGCAACGGCTGCTATACGTAAACAACGTCAACAGCGTACTGCGCCGTGTGGCACTGGCGCACTTCCCGCATGACCAGGTAGCTGGTCTGAGCGGCGATGCCTGGGTCGACTTCCTGCGCCGCCATGACTCACGCGGACTGCTGACACCACAACTGGCCACGGCACTGGCGCAGGGGCGTTTTGCACCGCGCTGTGACGTGGATATCGACGCGCTGCACGAGATGGCCGCCCATTGGATAAAGGGCATGTATATGGCTAGAATCGAAAGCAGCAAGCAACCAACAAGCACGGCGAGCGCACATCATGCTTGAATTTTCCTGGCCCTGGGTTTTTCTGGCCCTGCCACTGCCACTGCTGATCTACTGGTTCATGCCTCGGGCACCACGCCAGGACGCAGCGCTGCGCGTGCCCTTCTATCGCCAGCTGGTCCAACTGCACACTGACACAACACATGACTACACACGCAATCTGCTGACGCTGATTTTCTGCGGTCTGATCTGGACGCTGGTTGTGATTGCCGCCAGCCGCCCACAGTGGGTCGGCGAACCGATCGAGATTCCCACGACCGGGCGTGACATGATGCTGACCCTGGACATGTCGGGCAGTATGGAAGCGCGGGACATGTTCCTGAACAACACCCAGCTGTCGCGATTCCAGGTCATGAAAGCCGTTATTGGCGACTTTGTGGAAAAGCGCACCGGTGACCGGCTCGGCCTGACCCTGTTTGCTGCACACGCCTACATGCTGACACCGATGACCTATGATCTGGCAACCGTTCAGCAGATGGTCGAGGAGCTGGAGATCGGCATGATCGACGAATCAGCCACGGCCATTGGCGATGCCATCGGTCTCAGCGTTAAACAGCTGCGCCAACAGCCAGAGAACAACCGCGTTCTGATCCTGCTGACTGACGGCATCAACAATGCCGGTGAACTGGCTCCACTGCAGGCCGCACAACTGGCGCGCACCGAAGGCATCAAGATGCACATTGTGGGTGTCGCCTCTGATCAGTTTGCGCAGCGCTCCATGTTTGGCGGCAGCCGGCCCGGCGCCCTGGTCTCCGAGATCGACGATGAAGCCATGGCCGAGGCAGCTGAGCTGACCGGAGGGTTGTATTTCCGTGCCCGCACGCTGGAAGACATGGTAGAGATCTACGACGAACTCGATGCCATGGAACCGATCGAGCAGGACGAGCAGACTTACCGACCGGAAACGCAGCTTTTCCACTGGCCGCTGGGTGCGGCACTGCTGCTCAGCTTCCTGCTGGCGCTACGTGCCATGCCGCCAGCAATGAACGCGGGACAGAGCCGTGACTCAGTCCCCGGTGGAGAGTCTGCATGAACGAATCTGTGACACTCGCACAGGCGATCGCCGATTTCCATTTCCTGCGCCCCTTGTGGCTGCTGGCCCTGATTCCGGCTCTGTTTTTTTTCCGTCGCCTGTGGAAACTGGACGCGCAGGGTTCAGCCTGGCACAAGGTCATTGATCAGAGCCTGCTTCCCTACCTGCTCAATGCCAGCAAAAACACCTCGCAGCGACTGCCACTGTACCTGCTGCTGGCAGTATGGGTACTGGGCATTGTTGCCCTGTCTGGACCTACCTGGTCGAAACAGACCCAGCCAGTACAGCAGCGCCAGGACGCACTGGTTATTGTGCTGGATCTGAGCCTGGGCATGTTCGCCAATGATTTCGAACCCAACCGAATCACCGTGGCGCGCCGCAAGATCATGGATATCCTTGATATCCGCCGTGAAGGCCAGACGGCATTGCTGGTCTACGCCGGCGAAGCTCACCTGGTGACACCGCTGACGGACGACAGTGTCAGTATCCGCGCCATGGTACCCGCCCTTAACCCCAATATCATGCCCGTGATTGGCAACAATCCGGCGATGGCCGTCTCGATGGCCAACGATCTTATGCGCGAAGCCGGTACCACCAATGGCCGAATTCTGCTGATAACCTCGGGTGTTCCGGCTGACGAAGTCGGCGCGCTGCGTGACGCCGGTACCGGTGGCTACCCCGTTCATATCATCGGCGTAGGCACCCGTCAGGGCGCACCGATTCCAGCCGCTGGCGGTGAATTCCTGCGTGACAGCAATGGTCAGGTAGTGATCAGCGCCATGGATCGCGGTGCTTTGCAGGATGTCGCCGCGACACTGGGTGGCCGTTATCATGACATCACCGTTGACGGTAACGATCTGGAAACCGTGCTGGCAGAGAGCCTGCGTCGTGGCGAAAACGATACTTTCCTGGAAACTGAAGAAGAAGTTGAGCTGTGGCGCGATGCCGGGCCCTGGCTGCTGCTGTTGATGCTGCCACTTTGCGCGCTGTGCTTCCGTCGCGGCTGGGTGTTGCAAGTGGCGCTTACTGCCGGCCTGCTGGCCACCCTGGCGCAGCCGACACCTGTGATGGCACAGCAGGATGAGCAGGAGCCCGACTCAACTGATCCGCTGACCCAGGTGCAGACTCAAACGCAAAGCCAGACACAACTGCCCACGCCAGACGAGGTTCAGGGCCTGACCCAGGAAATGGGTATTGGCGGTGCTCCACAGGACATGCAGATGCCGGTTGGCCCGCCCGAGTTTGACTGGCGTGCCATCTATCTGAACAGCGATCAGCGCGCCGCCCGCGCGCTGGAAGAAGACAACCCGGCCGTGGCAGCCATGCTGTTCGAGAATGAGGCCTGGCGTGCAGCTGCTAACTATAAAGCCGGTAACTACCAGGCCGCCATTGAAGGCTTCAGCCAGTCAGACGACGTACGCTCTCTTTACAACCTCGGCAATGCCCTGGCTCACGCGGAGCGCTTTGAAGAATCCATCGCCGCCTATGATCGCGTCCTGGCCCAGGAACCTGATCACGCCGATGCACTGCACAACAAAGAAATTGTAGAACAACTGTTGCAACAACAGCAGGAGCAACAGGAGCAGGAACAGCAGGAACAGGAACAGCAGGAGCAGTCTGAGGCTGAGGCTGAAAGCGAAGAGAACGAGGAAGAAGCGGAGCCTGCGCTGGAGGATGAACAGGAACCTCAGGAGCAGGAGCCTCAGGAACCCCAGGAGCAGGAAACACCGCCTCAGGAAACTGAAGACGCCCAGACTGACGATTCGCAGAAGAATCAGCGCAGCGAGAACACCGAGTTTGAGGAAGACCAGGAGTCTCTTGAACAGTTCCTGCGGCGCATTGAAGACAATCCTGGTGAACTGCTGCAGCGCAAGTTCCAGTTCGAGTCGCGACGTCGCATGCTGGAACGTCGCCAGGCAAGCCAGTGAGATGCCTGCAACAATACGATACACATGACACGGTGAACTATGAAACGTCTGCTTAGCCTGACAAGCCTACTGACCGTCCTGATGACGGTTCTGCTGTTCAGTGCCACTGCACTGGGGCAACAGGCGCGGGTAGAAACCCAGCTTGACCGCACTGAGCTCGTGCGCGGCGAAACCGTCACCTTGACCGTTCGCGTGCATGGCCAGCAAGGCGGCGTGCAGATTGACCTGGAGCCACTGCGCGATTCCTTTGAAGTCGTATCCACGCGCTCAGCCAGCCATCTGCGCTCGGTCAATAACCGCATAGAATCCTGGACTGACTACCGACTGGTACTGTTTCCCCGCCACCTGGGTGAGCAGGAAATACCCTCTATCGCTGTTGCGGGCGAACAGACCCCTTCCTACACAATCACTGTAACCGAGCCAACCGGCACCGGCCCTGGCAACGGCCAGGATGTGTTTATGGAGACAGTGCTCAGTAAAGACTCCATTTATGTTCAGGAGCAGTTGCTCTACACAATCCGCCTGTATTACACGATTGCCGGCATCCGCAATCCCAACTTTACGGAAGTCGCTCCGGAGGGTGCTGTGGTCCAGACGCTGGGTCCACCCCATCAATACGAGCGGCTGATCGATGGCACGCGTTACGGCGTTTACGAAATCAACTATGTGATCTTCCCGCAGCGCAGTGGCGAACTGGAAATCCCCGATATTGTCTTCCGCGGCGAGCTGACCGACGGCTCCAGTAACTTTGTGTTCCGCAACCCCAATATGCGCCCGATCACCGCCTTCGCCGATGGCTACACGGTGGAAGTGAAAGAAAGGCCTGCCGGCTTCCCGGAGAACACCTGGCTGCCCGCCCAGAACATACAGATTACCGAAAACTGGAGTCGCGACATCACCACCCTGCAGCCCGGTGATTCAGTACGGCGTACCATCACCGTGGTCGCCAGTGGCCTCGATGGTGCCGCCCTGCCGCCACTGTCGCAAAACGAAATCGAAGGCATGAATGTCTACCCGGAACCGGCTGACATCGAGCGCACGGTTATCGACGGCAATGTTGTTGGTACTCGGGTAGAGAGCTACGAGCTGGTAGCAACCGAGGCCGGTTCAGTGGTCATTCCGGAAATCAATCTGCCCTGGTGGGATACAGACGAAGATGAACAGCGCGAGGCCGTCATACCGTCGTCGTTTATCCGCATCGCGCCCGTGGGCGGTGTTACAGAAGAGGCCGTTGAAGCCGGCCAGGAAGGCAGCGATCTGACCCTGGCCTCTCTCGACTCGCTGCAGGATGAACTGATCAGCGAAGTTCAGACGCCGGCCTGGATACTGAATCTGATGGCTCTGCTGATTATTGTGGTACTGGGCATGATGTGGTGGCTGTGGCGACGTCAGCAGCAGCGCAATGAGCAGACCGAAGCACCTGTCATTCACAAGACTGAAGCCTACGCCAGCGATATCGAAGACGGCCAGGAGAAACAGGCATTTACTGAACTGGGCAACCGCCTGAAAAATGCCGACGCTCAGCAGATCCGCCTGCAGCTGATTGCCTGGGGCCGTCAGTACTTTATGGATGCCGGCCTCTACAACCTGGACGACCTGGCGGCACGGCTGGACAGTGCTGACATTCGCGAAGCCTTCACACAGCTGCAGGCATCCCTGTACAGCGGCAACAGTGGCAAAGACGCCTATACCAGCGAACAGCGACAGCAACTGCAGGATCTGCTGACACGTTACCGTGACCAGCATGCACAGCAACGCCGCGCTGAGCGCCAGGCCGCACCCTACGCTTTGCCCCCGCTCTACCGCAACTGACAAGCTGCCATGAACAAGACGCTGCAGGAACAACTTGCTGGCCTCTCCACGCGCTCGGTCTACAGCACCGACAAGGGACGCCTCTGCCCTGAGTGCCAGATGCCACTCGACGACTGCCGCTGTGGCGAAACCGCCTCCCAACAGATACTGGGCGACGGCAAGGTCAGAATCCGCCGCGAAACCAAAGGCCGTAAGGGCAAGGGTGTCTCCATTGTCGAGGGACTGGCGATGAATGCATCAGATCTGGAGAAGCTGGCTAAAGACCTGAAAACGCGCTGCGGCTGCGGTGGCGCAGTCAAGGGCGGCACAATCGAAATCCAGGGCGACCAGCGCACACTGATCCAGCAACTCCTGGCCGAACGCGGCATCGCTGCCAAAATTGCCGGCGGCTGAGCATCGACTCCACTCGAGAACGTTCCGGGCACCGGGTAGCAGATTACGACCGGATCGCATCCTTTCACCGGACAGCCGGCGGGGCGGAACTCGACTTCGCGGCTTCACCGCTCAGGACTCAGACAGTCCTCCCGCTGATCGGCTGTCCGGCAAAAGGATAAACGCGCCCTGATTGGTCGTAATCTGCTACCCGCCACCCTGCCCTTGTGCTAGCGTCGGCCACACTATAGATCGGTAAAAGCACTATGCGCTTACGGTCGATGCAACGCGAGCGAGAAAAACCTGGCGAGGAGCATCGCCTTTTCGAAAGCGACCCCCGAGGCATTGAAGCCGGTGCAGCGGCGTCAGTGCGATTTTTGTTCTGAGCTAAAAATGCGGCACGAGGGCCGGGAGGTGGGTGTCAGCATCTCCATCAGACAGGTTTTTGCTCCTGCAAAACCTGCATTCCCGCCATCCATGGCGGTTGGCGCGCTTTATCCTTTTGCATGGCGCCCGATAAGCGGGTAGGACTGTTCGAGTCCCGAGCCCGCGTAGCGAGCGAGGTCGAGTTCCGCACCGCCGGGCGCCAGGTGAAAGGATGCGATCCGGGCGCGATCTGACACCCACCTCCCGGCCCGCTCCAGAATCAAGAGTGCTTAAGAGCGCCGGAACGGTTGCAGCTGGCCGTAGGTGAGCGATCTCCAGAGCCATTCCAGCGGACCGAACCGGAAGTGCCGCAACCAGACAGGCGATAGCCACAGCTGCAGCACCCACACCCCAAACACAATCAGGATCTGCCCCCAGCGCTCCACCTGACCGATCAGGCCCAGCCCGTGGCCGTAGAAAATGAAACCACAGATCAGCGTCTGCATGATGTAGTTGCTGAACGCCATGCGACCGGTAGCCGCCAGCCTGTCAGTCAGGGCAGTCAGTCGCTTGCCCTTGAGCGTCAGCACGATCAGCGCCATCCAGCCCAGGCTGACCAGCACACTGCCCCAGTAGTTGAATTGGGAGCCGGTGAACATCGAGGAAACCTGCCAGTCATTGCTGAAGTTCCAGAATATGCCGAAGGCAACCAGTGGCAAGCCTGCCGCGAGACCCAGCCACAGCAGTCGCAAATAAACGACACGCTCTGCCCTGCCCGTTATGATGCCGGTTTTGTACAGTGCCATGCCCAGCAGCATCATGCCGCTTGCGCGCCAGAATCCCCACATCATCAGCACCAGCCCCTGCATCTCCTGAGTTGCCGGGACTCTGGCCTGCATCTGAGTGACCCAGTTACCCTGAAATGCAGCAATTTCTTCGCTCATCTGCTGTGGGGCGGGTTGCCACCCAGGCAGGATCGTGGTCGTCACTTCTTCGGGAGGCATCGCGTTCAGAGCGACTCCCGTCAACAGATACAGCGCCGATGAGATTGAAAGCGCAAGCACTCCCAGAATTATCAGGGTCCGCACCGATTTGCGGCGCAGCGGATACAGCAGACAGGCGCAGATTCCGTAAAGGAACAGAATATCGCCAGACCACAGCAGGTAACCGTGCAATAAACCGAAGACCACCAGCCATAGATTTCGACGGTAATAGTATTTGGCAACAGATCGCCCGGAGGCCTCAGCGCGTTCGCAGAACAGCAGAATGCCGGCGCCAAACAGCATGGAGAACAGCGCCATCATCTTCTGATCGGTCAGCAGGTGGCCGATCGACCAGACGAGTCCGTTGATCCCCTCCAGGGAGCCAAAAGCCGCAGGATTAAGATAGGCTGCCATGGGCATGGCGAAGGACTGGATATTCATGACCAGAATACCCAGAACCGCCAGGCCACGGAGGACGTCCAGTGTTTCGATGCGTTGCGTCGTTGGTTGCATGATCGAGAGCTCCTGTCAGCAGAAACTCTCTTATATCACAAACAGCGTGACCGTCATGCTTCTTCGTTAGCCGGCTCCGCCTTGGTATTGGCACGTGCCTGTTTGGCAGCGTCGTTGCGGGCGGCTCCAAGGGCCTTGAGGTATTGCTCGTCGACATCACCGGTGATGTATTCGCCGTTAAAGACCGCGCATTCAAACTGCTTGATCTTGGGGTTACCTTCGTGGGCGGCGGCGTTCAGATCGGGCACGACCTGAGCACTACTTTACGCAGTTAAAATATTTTTCTTCGTCTACTCCTTTATGAAACAGTAGTAACCCCATGATCGCTCCGTGATTTAGTTATCGTTATGTATATAAAGACGGCAATCAGAAATAGTAGTAATGCCGATATTGCACCCAAGCGGCCAAGTACGGTCCGTGTTACAAATCTTCCTTCAAAATCCCAGTAATCATATAAGTCGGTTCCTTTGATCTGCAGTCGTCTCAACAGGACTTCCTGCTCAAAAAAAGTACCAAATCTAACCTCATACAGTACGTCGACCTCCACACCTAGCATCCCTTGGAGCGTCTCAATACTGGGCGTACCATCGGTTGAACGGATTGGTAAAAAAGCTTCAAAATACTTGAAGCCTTCATCGCCATCAATAACAACAAACCGACCATACCGTGACGCGCCTGCATCATAGAGAACACCGCTATAGCTAGCTACTTCATCCGGTGTAGGGTTCCCATTTATCAAGTTGAGGAAGTTTTGCCACACGATGATGAAACAGAGAAACCCAACTAAGCGAGCTACCCCAACAAACAAAACTCTGTTAGGCCGATCCCGACTGGGAAGGTCTAGAATCAGTATACGGAGAATAGATCCAATTTTTCTAATCACTGCCAAACCACAGTAGGACTTTATAGGCTATAGTTGTCAATTCGCTGAATCTTAGCCCGAAACTAACTACCTCCCTATTAGCCAATTGGGTAAAGGGAGGTGATTTTCGAGCAAGAAAGATGGTTTATCAGTTGGTCGCTGATCGGCGTCACGCCTCATCGTTAGCCGGCTCGGCCTTGGTGTTGGCGCGGGCTTTTTTAGCAGCGTCGTTGCGGGCGGCTTCCAGGGCCTTGAGGTACTGCTGATCGACATCGCCGGTGATGTATTCACCGTTGAAGACCGCACATTCAAACTGCTTGATCTTTGGGTTGCCTTCGTGGGCAGCCGCGATCAGGTCGGGCAGGTCCTGGAAAACCAGCCAGTCGGCGCCGATCAGTTCCTGTACCTGCAGTTCGGTACGATCATGAGCGATCAGCTCGGAGGCTGCCGGCATGTCGATTCCGTAGACGTTGGGGTAACGCACGGGTGGTGCTGCAGAAGCGAAGTACACTTTGCGGGCACCGGCTTCGCGGGCCATCTGGATGATCTGGCGACAGGTGGTGCCACGCACGATGGAGTCATCGACCAGCAATACGTTCTTGCCGCGGAATTCGAGTTCGATGGCATTGAGTTTCTGGCGCACGGATTTACGACGCTCACTCTGACCCGGCATAATGAAGGTACGGCCGATGTAGCGGTTCTTGACGAAACCTTCGCGGTATTTGACGCCCAGATGGTTGGCCAGTTCCAGCGCGGAGGTGCGGCTGGTGTCGGGAATCGGAATGACCACGTCGATGTCGTGGTCCGGACGCAGGCGTTTGACCTTGTCGGCGAGGCGCTCACCCATTCTCAGACGTGCCTTGTAAACCGAGATTCCGTCCATCAGGGAGTCAGGTCGCGCAAAATAGACATGTTCGAAGATACACGGGGCATAGGGCGCGGGCTCGGAGCAGATACGGGTGTGCAGATTGCCCTTGGAGTCGATGTACACGGCCTCACCAGGTGCCACGTCTCTCACCAGGTCAAAACCCTGCGAGTCCAGCGCGACGCTCTCTGACGCCAGCATGTATTCGGTCTGGCCGCCTGCCACTTCTTTCTTGCCAAACACCAGTGGACGAATGCCGTTTTTGTCACGGAAACCAACAATGCCGTAACCGGTGATCATGACCAGCGCGACGTAACCACCCCGACAGCGACGGTGCACACCTTCCACTGCCTGGAAAACATCTTCAGCAGTCGGCGCAACGCGGCCAACCTGCTGCAGTTCGTGGGCAAAAATGTTGAGCAGGACTTCGGAGTCGGAATCGGTGTTGATGTGACGCAGGTCTTCGGAATACAGTTCTTCGGAGAGTTTGGCGGAGTTGGTCAGGTTGCCGTTATGGGCCAGGCAGAGGCCGTAGGGAGAGTTTACATAAAACGGTTGCGCCAGCGCCGGACTGGAGCTGCCGGCGGTGGGATAGCGGACATGGCCAATACCCATCTTGCCGGTCAGGCGCCGCATATGTCGGGTTCGAAAGACATCTTTAACCAGGCCGTTGTCTTTGCGCAAATTCAGCTTGCCGTTATCGCAGGTTGCAATACCTGCCGCATCCTGACCACGATGCTGCAACACCGTCAGTGTATCGTAGAGTGAAACGGCCACATCTGAGTTGCCAACGATGCCAACTAAACCACACATGCAAAATACTCCATAAACCAGCGTAAAAAATCAGACTGCGGCAGGATCGCTGCCGAGCATGGATTGTCCCCATTCGATAACACGTTCAATGTAAGGAATGGCAACAGACTCCTGCCACCAGAGCTCCAGGCTGTAGGAGCTGGCAGCAAAATAGACAACAATGGCAACAATGATCACACCGCGCGCCACCCCAAACACAGTGCCCAGCAACCGGTCGGTCATCTGCAGACCCACCATGCTGACCAGTCGCGCCATGAAATGATTGATGATGCCGCCGACGATCAGAGTAAGCAGACACAGCACGGCAAAGGCCAGCGCGTAACGGGCGGTTTCATTGTCAGTAACTGTAAAAAACGGTGCCAGATGCGGGCTGTAAAGCCGCGCCACGACGATGGCGGCGATCCATGCCAGCACGGACAGTACTTCACGAACAAATCCGCGCGAGATACCAAAGACTGCGGAGATGCCCACCACGATCAGGATTGCTACATCGACCCAGTTCAGCATCTGTTACTCCTCAATCTGGTAGCGCACCACCAGCCCATTGAGCTCGTAATCGGAGCGCAGCATTTCCAGCAGACTCTGGGCTGCGGCACGGTCTACCAGTGGCCCGACAAACACGGCTGTCAGCGGCCCCTGACTTGAATCGATCTGCCGTGTGTAGGCACGATGCCCATCTCCCACCAGGCGGTTCAACAGATTGCTGGCATTAGCCTGGCTGGAAAACGATGCCAGTCGCACACTCCACGCTTCGGGCAGTCCTCGATAATCAAGCGCCGACGTCACTTCTGCCTGCTGATCGGCCGGTGTCGCTTGTGTAGTTTCAGCAGCGGCCTGTGCAGTTTCTGGAGCGGCTTCAGCAGTCTGCGGCTCGGCTTCGGCGGTGTCGCTCGTTGTTGAGCCGGAGTCAGCCTGCGCGAGGCCTGCGTTGTCAGTGCCCGCTTCAGTCTGTTCGCTGGCTGAAGCTGGCTCGTCCGTTGCTTGGGCGGGTTCTTGTTCAGGCTCGGTCTGTGGCCTTATGCGGATGGCATCCGTATCGGCCGTAATCACCGGTCGAGTCGGCATCTCCCGGGTAACATCGGGACGAGCTGGCTCTGCAGGAATATTGGTTTGCAGTGGTGGTTGGTAACTGCCTTCGCCGTCGAAAATCATCGGCAGTAATATCAGGGCGAGCAGGCCCAGTACCAGCGTGCCAATCAGTCGTTGACGGGTGTTCTGATTCAAAGCGGCAGGGCCTCTTTTTTAACAGTTGCTGTCACTGTCTGTCTCTGTGTTCCGGGCGACGCTGATCAGGTCTTCGGCGATAACCAGTGCAGCGCATCGGATACGGTGAAAAAAGAACCACATACAACAAGCAGATCATGCGGCGACGCTTCACGACAGGCTGAGTCGAGTGCACTGCCGACATCCGTAAAGGCACGAATGCTGGCGGTATCAGCGGTCTCACCAATACCCGCTTCGCGCAGCCGCCCGGCGAGTTGTTCGGCACCGATGCAGCGCGGCATATCGACGTGCGCAATATACCAGAAATCGACATGCTTTTCTAAAGGCGAAACGTATCCAATATGATCTTTGTCCTGCATCATCGCCAAAATCACCCGGATGCTGGGGCTGTGCCCGACCGCTGGTGTCTCGCTACCCTGCCCCGCCTGTCCATCCCGTTTGCGCCAGCTCGCCAGCTCTGCTGCCAGCGACAGTGCCGCCTGGGGGTTGTGGGACACATCCAGCAGTACTGTTCTGCTTTTGTTTTGTGCCGGATCTGCGGTCTGATCAAAGGCAATTGTCAGGTACTGCAGTCGTCCGGCCAGTTGCAGCGTCGGCAACATGGACAGCAGGACTGAGTTCAGCTGTTCCTGGTCAGTAATCAAGCCGCTCAGCACCGCGGCCTGCAAAGCACCAGCAACATTGCGCGTCTGCAGGCGTGGCATGGGCAGATTGTTCAGTTGCCACCGGGGCCCGCTCACGCGGCTTTCACCCCCCGCACTCGTCAGGGAGTCTGCCGCCGTGCCGGCGACGCCAGAGTGCGTGCTGGCAACCGTCAATTCACAGCGCCACACGGGACCGTCGTCGATCGCATTAAATTCCCGACCAATCAAATAAAGCGGGCTAGCCAGCGATTCGGCTATCTCCAGCAGATTGGCTGGCGGATTGGCATCAACACAAACAACCGGTTTGCCGGCTCTCATGATGCCGGCTTTTTCGCGCGCCACTGATTCGCGGCTGTTACCCAGGTATTCCTGGTGATCCAGGCCGATGCTGCTGATGATGGCGACGTCGGCATCGATGATGTTCACCGCATCGAGTCGACCACCCAGACCGACCTCCAATACCACGACATCCAGCGGCGACTGCTGAAAAATCATCAGTGCTGCCAGCGTACCAAACTCAAAATAGCTGAGAGAGATATCACCGCGCATCTGCTCGATGCGCTCGAAAGCATCGATCAATGGCTGGTCAGTGATGTCCTGACCGTTGAGTCGCACACGTTCGTTGTAGTTCAGGATGTGCGGGGAGGTATAAGTACCGACACGGAGCTTCAGGGCCAGCGACAGCGCCTCCAGCGCCGCCACGTGGCTGCCCTTGCCGTTGGTGCCGGTAACCGTGATTACGGTAGGCGCCGGTCGGGTGACGCCAAGTCGCTGCGCGACCTGACGCACCCGGTCCAGGCCCATGTCGATTTCAGAAGGGTGTAAACGCTGGATATAGTCCAGCCATTGCGCCAGGGTGGCGGCCTGCGTCATTTATCAGGCAGCCGGCGGCAGTTGCATCAGCTTGGAAACCAGACCAGCGACGGTGCGGCGCATATCCTTGCGGTGCACGATCATATCGATGGCGCCATGCTCCAGCAGGAATTCGCTGCGCTGGAATCCTTCTGGCAGTTTAACGCGAACGGTTTGACGAATAACATCCGGACCGGTGAAACCGACCAGGGCTCGCGGTTCGGCGACGTTAATGTCACCCAGCATCGCGAGACTGGCCGAGACACCACCGTAAACCGGATCGACCAGCACGGAGATGAACGGCAGACCTTCGCCACGCAGACGCTCCAGCGCAGCAGAAGTTTTTGCCATCTGCATCAGGGATACCAGTGCTTCCTGCATACGGGCGCCACCACTGGTGGAGAAACAGATCAGCGGCAGGCGCTGCTGGATGCAGGTGTTGATCGCCTGCACAAATTTCTCACCCACCACGGCACCCATGGAACCACCAATAAAGCCGAATTCGAAGGCTGCTACAACTGCCTCGACATCGCATACCTTGCCCTGCACAACCACCAGGGCATCCTTCTCACCGGTGCTTTTCTGCGCGGCGGACAGACGATCTTTGTACTTTTTGAGATCCTTGAACTTCAGGATATCTACGGGCTCGATATCCTCGAACAGCTCCTGAGCGCTATCATCGTCCAGAAACAGGTCCAGACGACGCCGTGCGGTAATACGCATGTGATGGTCGCACTTGGGGCAGACATCGTGATTACGCTCGAGGTCGGGACGATACAGGACTGCCTCACAGCGTGGGCATTTCTTCCAGAGCCCTTCGGGCACACTGGATTTCTGTTTGGCACCATCGGGCGCCGCACTGCTGTTGCGAATGGAGGGAAGGATTTTGTTAATCCAGCTCATACCTGATTCCTGTCAATCGATTCCTGATGTTTAAAGCCCAAGTTATGGCCTTGGGTCGGGTACTATAACATTTTCCGCCAATCTATGCGTCAAGCGCCTTGCGCAGACGCCCGATCAGCTCGCAGGCCTGCGCTACAGCGGCCTCATCACGGGCGCCAGAGTCAGTCAGTTCGCCGATTTTCTGGACCAGCGCACTACCCACGATCACCCCGTCACTGATGGCAGCCATTGATGTTGCGCTAGCCTCATCCTTGATGCCAAAGCCCACCACGACGGGCAGTTCAGTGCGCTCGCGAAGCGCTTTAACACGCCCGGCAATGGAGTCTGCGTCAGTGATGGCAGCCCCGGTGACGCCCTTCAGCGATACGTAGTACAGGTAACCTGAACTGTGCTCACAGATACCCTGGAGACGCTTTTCGGTTGTCGTGGGTGCCACCAGGAAAATGATGTCCATCTGGGCCGGTTGCGTCAGTGCCAGCAGTTCTTTCGCCTCACTGACCGGCAGATCCACCACCAGCACGCCGTCCACACCGGCCGCGCTGGCCTGACTGACGAAGTTCTCATAACCCATGACTTCCAGTGGGTTCAGATAACCCATCAGCACAATTGGCGTTTTCTCGTCACGCTGACGAAATTCGCTGACGATGGACAGCACAGTCTTCATGCCGACACCCTGGCGCAGTGCGCGCTCGGCGCCCAGCTGAATCACCGGGCCGTCAGAGGACGGGTCGCTGAATGGCACACCCAGCTCGATGATGTCTGCACCGTTACTGACCAGCTGGTGCATCAGGGCCACCGTGGTGTCCCGGTCGGGGTCACCAGCCACCAGATAAGGTACCAGAACCTTGCGGCCCGCCTGTCTGGCGGCCGCAATCGTTTTGCTGATTCTACTCATGTTTGCTTGCCTCTCCCTGTGCGCTGCTAGACGGTAATGCCATCGATGCCGGCAACCGTGTGGATATCCTTGTCGCCACGACCGGACAGATTGACCAGTACTGTCTGGTCAGGCGACATGGTCGCTGCCAGCTTGATGGCATAGGCTATCGCATGCGCCGACTCGAGGGCCGGAATGATGCCTTCCTTGCGTGTCAGCAAGCGGAATGCATCCAGGGCTTCGGTATCAGTGACCGACACATAGTTGGCGCGGCCGGCATCTTTCAGCCAGGCGTGTTCAGGGCCCACACCCGGGTAGTCCAGGCCGGCTGATACCGAATGTGTCTCCAGAATCTGACCGTTGTCATCACTCATGATGTAGGTACGGTTGCCGTGCAATACGCCGGGCTTGCCGGCCGACAGCGGTGCTGCATGACGGCCGGTCTCGACGCCGTCACCACCCGCTTCGACACCATAAATCGCCACATCTTTGTCGCGCAGGAAGGGATGGAACAGACCAATGGCATTGGATCCACCACCCACGCAGGCAACCAGCGCATCCGGCAATTTGCCGTACTCGGCCAGCGACTGCTCACGGGCTTCGCGACCGATGATGGCCTGAAAATCACGGACCAGCATGGGATACGGGTGCGGGCCGGCCACGGTGCCAATGATGTAATAGGTGTTATCAACGTTGGTTGCCCAGTCGCGCAGCGCCTCATTCATGGCGTCCTTCAAAGTGCGGGACCCTGAAGTCACAGACACCACATTGGCGCCCAGCAGTTTCATGCGGTAGACGTTGGCTGCCTGACGTTTGACGTCCTCGGCTCCCATGTAGACATGACACTCCAGCCCCAGCCGGGCCGCTACCGTGGCGCTGGCCACTCCGTGCTGACCGGCACCGGTTTCCGCGATGATGCGCGGCTTGCCCATGTATTTGGCCAGCAGTGCCTGTCCGATGGTGTTGTTGATCTTGTGCGCGCCGGTGTGGTTGAGATCTTCCCGCTTGAGAATGATCTTTGCGCCGCCGGCATGTTCGCTCAGTCTCTCAGCGTGATACAGCGGCGATGGCCGTCCAACGTAATGCGCCATGTCGTAGTCAAAGTCACGCCAGAACTGCGGGTCGCCAGACAATTGACGATAGACGCGATCGAGCTCTTCTACAGCTGCCATCAGCGTCTCGCCAACAAAGACCCCGCCAAATCGACCAAAATGGCCGGTCAGGTCGGGACCACTGAACGGATCCTGCGCGGTTGCCGGAGTGGCAACATGTTCTGACTCAGATACGGACACGGTTAACCTCTTCAAAAAATGCCTGCATTTTATCCGGGTCTTTGATACCCGGCTCGCTTTCCACCCCGGAGCTGAGATCCAGCGCCCAGGGTCGAACTTCGTTGATGGCACGGGCGGCATTGTCAGCGCTCAGCCCTCCGGCCAGGACAATCGGTGCGGCAAGCTGCTCTACGCAGCGCCGCGCCAGCGTCCAGTCAAATTGTTTACCTGTCCCGCCGCGCTGCTGCGGGTCGTAGGTGTCCAGCAATATGGCACTGGCCCCGGAAAATTGCGCAGCCTGCTCTTCGACCTGCTGCAGAAGCTTGCCGTGGCCGCTATCGTCAGCTTCTGCCGGCACGCGCACAACCTTGATGTAAGGCATGGCAAATGACTCACAGAACGCGGGGTCCTCATCGCCATGAAATTGCAGACAGTCCAGATGAACCGCCTGCAGGGTGGACTCCACATCACTACGCTGCGGGTTAACAAACAGACCCACAACACTGACAAATGCTGGCACTGCGGCGCGAATTTCGGCAGCCTGCCTCAGTGTGATGGCGCGTTTGCTGCCGGCATAGAACATCAGGCCCAGTGCATCGGCACCCAGTCTGGCGGCCAGCACGGCATCCTGAGGACGGGTTATGCCGCAGATTTTTACGCGTGTTCGCAATGTCATGCTCATCCTGAGGGTCGTTCAGTTGTCATTCCGGGAGCAAATCGACGCTGCCTTGCGCCGTCATTCAGGTCCTGCCTGATTGCATCAAGCTCTGTTTCGACACAGGGCAGGGGCCCGGATTTTACCAGAGAACACGCGTTCATGTGTGAGTATAACCGGGACTGACGGGAAAAATGCTCAAGGGATGTGGCTGTATCCACTTTGCTTCCGTGCAATTGCAGTCAGCCCCGCAGCAGAGAATCTACAGAAAGCATGGCCCCGGCGGCAACTGGGGCAGATCCGGATAATCGGGATAACCGACATGAACCAGGAACAGGCCATCGGGACGCGCCGTATCGCCGCCCTTCTTGCGATCCCGGCTCATCAGCACTTCGCGCACCCAGTCGGTGGGCCGTCTGGCGAAGCCCACCTGCAACAAAGTACCCGTGATGTTGCGAACCATATGCAGCAGAAAGGCATTAGCCTCAACTTCAACAATGATAAAACGGTTGTGCCGGTAAACCGCGATTGAGCGAATCTCCCGGAAAGGTGAATTGGCCTGGCAGCCAGCGCCCCGAAACGCACTGAAATCATGCTCGCCCAGCAGATGCTGGGCCGCCTCATGCATCATCGCAACATTCAGAGGCTGACGCACGTGTGTCAGCTGACCCACCAGCACAGTTGGTTTGACTGGCTGATCATAGATGACATAACGATAGCGGCGACTGCGGGCCGAATGACGGGCATGGAAATTATCATCAACCGGCGTGGCCCACTGCACACGAATCTCAGGCGGCAGATGGGTATTGGTGCCCATTACCCAGGCCTTGGCGCCCCGGTCTATGGCCGTGTCGAAATGGATGACCTGACCCGTGGCATGAACACCGGCGTCAGTGCGGCCCGCGCAGCTTATCGCCACTTGCTGGTTTGCGATACGCGAGAGCGCCGTTTCCAGTTCGCCCTGGACTGTCGGCAGGGGTGGTGAGGTCTGGCGCTGCCAGCCGGAAAAACGGGCGCCGTTATATTCAACGCCCAGAGCAATACGGGTAGTCAATTCGATTCCTGCAGATTATTCCAGACGGTCAAGCAATGACTGGGCTTCCTGGCGCTGGGTCTCGGTTCCCTCGTCCAGCACTTCACCCAGAATTTCTCTGGCACCCGCTTCGTCACCCATATCGATGTAGGCACGCGCCAGATCAAGCTTGGTCGCAGCTTCATCGCTGTCCGACAGCAGCGGGAAGTCGTCCTCTTCTTCCGCCGCATCGTCCTCGGTCATTTCTTCACTGGGTATGAAGGCCAGATCATCAAACTCGTCGGTACTGGAGGGGCTGGCTTCAGCTTTGACGTCCGGCTCGCTGAGATCGTAGTCATCTGCAATGGCTGTTGTTTCAGGCTCTGGCTCGGGGATGGGCTCTGGCTCGGGCTCCATGACAGATTCGGGTTCGGGTTCCGGTTCTGGCTCAGCGACAGGCTCTGGTTCGGACTCAAATGACTGCTCCTGCCCCGGCCAATCGAGCTCAGCATCAAGTTCTGACTCAAAGTCGGACTCCGACGACGCAGGCTCGACCTCAACTGTCGATTCCTCTGGCTGGTTGAGGTCGAATTCATCGTCAAGGTCATAGGCAGAGGCGTCAGTATCATCCCAGGCGCTGTCTGCATCACTCAGGTCGTCGCCACTGAAAACCTGAGTATCTGAACCCTGTGACTGGACGATGGCGTCTTCTGGTGCCGACTCATCATCGAAGGTCATGGGGGCTTCAGTCGCTTCGTCTTCCGCCATCTTCCAAGGATCGTCGTCCTGTTCTTCGTCCCGCTGATCTTCGTCCGGCTGTTCCGACTCTACCTCTTCATAGGCCTGTGCCATGGTTGCCGCAGCGGTACTGGGCGTGTAGACAACACCATCGTCATCATCACTTTCGCCCTGTTCGGCTGCCGCTTCGCCATCAGCATCAACAACTGAGTCGGCCTGCCGGCTGGCATCCGCCTCGGCTGCCGCGGCGGCGACACCGGCAAACAGCAACTCATCGGAATCCTCATCGCCGAGCTTCATCTCGTCATTGCTGCGTTGTGATTCCTGCTCAGCCGCCCTCGCTGCCCGGTTGCGCCATACCAGGAAGGCCACAATCGACAGCACCAGTGCCGCCAGCAGGCTCAACAGCAACCAGGTGTTGCTGATCATCATATTGAGGAACTGCTGAACCGGTCCGCCTTCTGGCGCCATGGTGACAACCGTATCCGGCTGATCGGCCTGATCGGCTGGTGCGGAGTCCTGATCGGCCAGTGACTCCTGTAATTGCACCAGTTCCAGATCACGCAGGCGAATGATTTCCTGGGCAGAGGCAATCTGTTGCTGCAGCATGTCCAGGCGCGCGTTCAACTCGCGATTCTCTGAATCCAGTTCGTCAAGCTCTTCCTGACGCACGGCAAGTCGATCTTCCAGCTCATTCAGACGACGTTCCCGCTCAGCATCCTGGTTGCCAGCCGCACTGGTATCAGGCTGATCGTCGGCCTCATCTTCCTCATCAACGGCCACAACACGCAATTCACCCTGATTGGTGCTGCCGCTGGCCGTTGATGTGGCAGGCTGCGTTGGCTGAGGTGTGGTTCCGCGGTTAGCAAACGCCTGATTCTGGCGCTGAACTTCCTGCACCGCCTCGGCATTGGCAAGACGGCGTATCTCGTCCAGTTCGGGCACGCGCAACACGGCGCCACGTTGCACCTGATTGATATTGCCACCAATGAAGGCTTCAGGATTCAGTCGCTGCAACGCCAGCATGGTCTGCTGGACGCTGACCGAACTGTCGGGACGCGCCCGCAGTGCCAGCTCCCACAAGGTATCGCCTGCATTGACGGTCAACGTACTGGCGTTGGCCAGTAGTTCCGGATCGGGTGTGCCAGCCGCATCCGGTGTTGGTGTCGCTGGCTCTGAGCTTACGTTATTGGCAGGTGTCTGCTCGTCTGGCTGTGCGACAGCATCGGCGGAAGCAGCGCTATCGGCGGTGACGGATGTCTCAGCAAGAGTTGGAGCCGGAGCGGTTTCGGCCTGCTCACCGGAGTCTTCTTCAACGGGAGCTTGTGGCTCCTCTTCCGGCACATCCAGCACCACGGAACGAACGGGCGAGAACTCGGAAATATTGCCGGTCTGGGCGGTGAACGCCGGGGCTTCCAGTCGCAGGGTATATTCGGTCAGCACACGGCCGCTGGGCCAGCGGGTGTCAAGCAACAGGCTGATGAAGGGTTCATCAATGGTAACGGGAGCGCTCAGCGTGACGATTGGTCCGCCAGCAGCGTTGAGGTTGACATCAAACTGAAGGTTGTCCAGGACCGGGTCGCGCTCCAGGGACAGACGTTCGAAGTCTTCGGCTTCCGCCACCATGACCCGGATGGCCTCTGCATCCAGACCCTGGACATCCAGCAGACTGATGGTGGCGACCAGCGGTTCGTCACTGTTACTGGTCAGTGTCAGATCACCCAGCTCAACGGCTGCCGCCCGCCCGCCTGCCAGCAGTGCCAGCGCGGTAATTAGTGGGAGCAGCCGTTTTACCATCATTGCATCCTTTTCGACAGCGTGCTGAGAAACAGGCTCAAGTATTTATGATAAATAGTCTTTTATCAACACTTCAGCAATCTGGATGGAGTTCAGTGCCGCGCCTTTGCGGACATTGTCACCCACGATCCAGAGGTCGATGCCGTTGGGATGGGAAATGTCTTTGCGGATACGGCCTACCAGCACTTCGTCCTTGCCAGCGGAATCGCCGACAGCAGTCGGATAGCCACCATCCTTGCGCTCATCCATCAGCCTGGCACCCGGTGCCTTGCTGATCAGTTCGCGCACTTCCTCAACGCTGATTGGGTCGCGGGTTTCCAGATGCACTGCCTCGGAGTGGCTGTAGAACACGGGAACACGCACACAGGTGGCGTTGACCTGGATGCTTTCGTCCAGAATTTTTTTGGTCTCCCAGGACATTTTCATTTCTTCCTTGGTGTAACCGTTCTCGAGGAAGACATCAATGTGCGGCAACGCGTTAAAGGCGATCTGCTTGGGATAGACGTTGCACTCAACGTCCTTGCCGTTGAGCAGGGCCGCAGTCTGGGACGCCAGCTCTTCAATTGCTTCCTTGCCCGTGCCAGACACCGCCTGATAGGTCGCCACGTTGATACGGGTGATACCCGCTTTATCGTGAATCGGCTTCAGTGCCACCAGCATCTGAATGGTGGAGCAGTTTGGATTGGCGATAATATTGCGGTTGGTGTACTGAGCAATCGCCTGCGGATTCACCTCTGGTACTACCAGCGGAATATCTTTGTCATAACGGAAGTGCGAGGTATTGTCGATGACGATACAACCCGCTGCACCTGCTTTGGGGGCGTAGATTTCGGAAATGCTGCCACCAGCCGAGAACAGGCCAATATCCGCCTTGCTGAAATCAAACTCGGCCAGGTTCTGAACTGTCACAGGCTTGCCATGGAACATGACCGTGCTGCCTGCAGAGCGCTCGCTGGCCAACGGGAACAGTTCGTTTACCGGAAAATTACGCTCTTCCAGAATACTGATCAGAGTTTCGCCGACGGCGCCAGTGGCTCCGACCACGGCCACATTAAACTTTTTCATATCATCTCCCTTCAGTGGTGAGGATCATTGCTGTCAGGTCTGCGTTTGCCTGAGTGCCAGCGCTATCAGCGGCTGGCACTTTGGCTGTCACTTGTACGCTCAGGACTTCGCTGGCGTACCAAAGTACCAGGGCGATTTCTCGCGCCACTGGGATTCAAACGCGCTGATGGCGTCTGCATCTTCCAGCGTCAGCCCGATATCATCCAGACCGTTCAGCAAGCAGTGCTTGCGAAACGCATCGACTTCAAAACTGATGGTGCTGCCATCAGGCTTGGTGATGGTTTGCGCAGGCAGATCAACCGTTAGCTGATAACCTTCATTGGCCTCAACTTCCTTGAACAGTTGATCGACAGTTTGTTTATCTAAAACAATGGGTAAGATACCATTCTTAAAGCAATTATTGAAAAATATATCGGCAAAGCTGGGTGCAATCAGCACGCGAAATCCATAGTCATCCAGCGCCCATGGAGCATGTTCGCGACTTGATCCGCAGCCAAAATTGTCGCGGGCCAGCAGCACGCTGGCACCCTGGTAGCGCGGCTGGTTCAGGACAAAGTCGTGGTTGATCGGACGCTTGCTGTTGTCCGCATCAGGCTCGCCTTTGTCCAGGTAGCGGTGTTCGTCAAACAGATTGATACCAAACCCACTGCGTTTGATGGACTTCAGAAACTGCTTCGGGATGATGAAGTCAGTGTCTACGTTGGCCCGATCCAGTGGCATGGCCAGTCCGGTGTGTACAGTAAATGCTCTCATGATCAGTGCTCCAGCAGAATATCACGCACGTCGACAAAATGGCCGTGGATGGCCGCCGCAGCCGCCATCGCCGGGCTGACAAGGTGGGTTCGCCCACCGAAGCCCTGACGACCTTCGAAGTTACGGTTGGAGGTAGACGCGCAATGTTTGCCAGCAGGCAGCTGGTCGGCGTTCATGGCCAGACACATGGAACAGCCCGGTTCACGCCATTCAAGGCCTGCTTCGATGAAAATCTTGTCCAGGCCTTCTGCTTCCGCCTGCTGCTTGACCAGACCAGAGCCCGGCACGACCATCGCCAGCTCGATGTTGCTGGCGACTTTGCGGCCTTTGACCACAGCCGCTGCGGCGCGCAGATCTTCGATACGCGAGTTGGTGCACGAGCCAATGAAGACGTACTCCAGCTTGATATCACGAATCGGTGTGCGTGGCTTCAGCCCCATGTACTTCAGCGCCTGGCGAATATTGCTGGCACGTGAGCTGTCTGTTTCCAGATCCGGGTCTGGTACTTCGCCATTTACCGGCGCCACCATTTCGGGCGAAGTTCCCCAGGTGACCTGAGGGATGATGTCGGCAGCGTCGAGCACCACCACACGGTCAAAGTGCGCATCAGCATCACTGACCAGCGTGCGCCAGTAGTCGGCAGCACGATTAAACATCTCACCCTGCGGGGCAAACGGACGTCCCTTGATGTAGTTGATGGTGGTCTCATCCACGGCGATCAGGCCTGCACGCGCACCCGCTTCGATAGCCATGTTGCAGACCGTCATGCGGCCTTCCATGCTCAGTGACTGAATCGCTTCGCCACCAAATTCGATGGTGTAACCCGTGCCACCGGCCGTACCAATTTCCCCAATGATGGCCAGCACGATGTCTTTGGCAGTCACACCCGGGTTGAGCTGACCGTCAACACGGATCAGCATGTTCTTCATTTTGCGCTGTATCAGACACTGGGTTGCCATGACGTGCTCGACTTCCGAGGTCCCGATACCGTGTGCCAGTGCACCCAGCGCACCGTGCGTTGAGGTGTGCGAATCACCACAGACAATGGTCATGCCGGGCAGGGTTGCACCCTGCTCCGGGCCCACGACGTGCACAATGCCCTGACGGATATCGTTCATGTCCAGCTCGGTAATACCAAACTCCAGGCAGTTGGCGTCCAGGGTTTTTACCTGGATGCGTGATACCGGATCGATGATGCCTTCCAGACCCCGGCTGCGCTCCGCCTTGGTGGTCGGGATATTGTGATCCGGCGTTGCCAGATTGGCATCGGCACGCCAGGGTTTACGGCCAGCCAGGCGCAGCCCCTCGAAGGCCTGCGGCGAGGTCACTTCGTGTATCAGTTGCCGATCGATATAGATCAGCGCCGTGCCATCATCGCGCTGTTTGACCAGGTGCGAATCCCAGAGCTTGTCGTACAGAGTTTTTCCAGCCATGAATCATTCCCGCCTTGCATGCTTCCCGGATCAGGAAGCCTTGTTAAGATCTGCCTACAATTATATGAATTTACTAAATTTTTGGAGTCGTGCAACGCACATCGGCGTTTTGTGCACGATGCCGCATCAGGTGATCCATCAACACGATGGCCAGCATGGCCTCGGCGATGGGCACTGCACGGATTCCCACACAGGGATCATGCCTGCCGGTTGTCACCACCTCGACTTCATTGCCATCCACGTCAATGGAGCGGCCCGGTAATCGCAGGCTGGACGTTGGTTTCAGCGCGATATGCGCAACGATGTCCTGCCCGCTGGAGATACCGCCCAGCACGCCGCCAGCGTTGTTGGAGAGGAACCCACCGGGTGTCATCTCATCACGGTGTTCGGTGCCCTTCTGGGTGACCGATTCAAAGCCGGCACCGATCTCTATGCCCTTGACGGCATTGATGCTCATCAGCGCATGAGCGATGTCCGCGTCAAGTCGGTCGAAAACCGGCTCACCCAGACCTACCGGCACACCGCTGGCAACCACAGAGATGCGCGCACCAATGGAGTTACCTTCCTTGTTCAGCGCCGACATGTAAGCTTCCATCTCCGCCACCTTGCTGGCATCCGGACAGAAGAATGCATTCTGTTCGACCTGATCCCAGTCCAGGGTCTCTGCCTTGATGGGACCGAGCTGGCTGAGATAGGCACGTACCTGCACACCGCAGTGCTGCTGCAAATACTTTTTGGCAATTGCTCCAGCCGCGACGCGCATCGCAGTTTCCCGTGCCGAGGAGCGACCACCGCCACGATAATCGCGCATGCCGTACTTTTGCTGATAGGTATAATCAGCATGAGCAGGCCGGAATATATCTTTGATTTTACTGTAATCTTTTGAGCGCTGATCGGTATTTTCAATCAGCAGACCAATAGGTGTACCAGTGGTCCTGCCCTCGAACACGCCCGACAGGATTTTAACCTCATCGGCCTCTCTGCGCTGCGTTGTAAAACGCGATTGACCCGGTTTGCGGCGATCCAGATCGCGCTGCAGATCCTCGGCGGACAGCTCCAGGCCCGGCGGACAGCCATCAACGATGCAACCCAGGGCCAGGCCATGGCTTTCGCCAAAACTGGTCACAGTAAACAGACTTCCCAGGGTGTTGCCGGCCATTGCTCAGGTTTCCATTACCTAGTAAAAAGGCGAGCATTATACACGAATCACATCCATGGCACGAATCAGGCTGGCTCGATCTATTGCCAGTACCCCTTCCCCGCCATTGTCGAACTCAAGCCAGGTCACGGGCAGTTGCGGGTAACGTTCGGCCAGTACAGACCAACTATAACCCAACTCAAGAATCAGCACTCCCTGCTCGGAGAGAAAGTCAGGTGCCTGCCTCAGAATCTGCAGGGGAATGGCCAGACCGTCGTCATCGGACAACAAACCCAGCGCGGGCTCCTGATGATATTCGGCTGGCAGCTCGGCCACTTCCTCCGCGGATACATAGGGTGGATTGCTGACAATCAGATCGTAGCGGACTCCTTTATCTGTCATACCCTGAAAAAGATCGGACTGAATGACACGCACGCGATCTTCAACACCGTGGCGCCTGATATTGCTGGCAGCCACGGCCAGTGCATCCTGACTGATATCAGCCAGGTCGACCTGACAGTCCGGAAAGGTCAGTGCAGTGGCGATACCGATACAGCCGCTACCGGTGCACAGATCAAGCGCGCGACGCGGCGATGCATCCAGCATGGGCTGAAACCCATTTTGAATTAACTCGGCAATCGGCGAGCGCGGCACCAACACTCTTTCATCAACATTAAACGGCAGACCGGCGAACCAGGCCTCGCCAACCAGGTAGGCCACCGGTATACGCTGTTCGATCCGGCGTGCCACAAGCAGCTCGATCTGTTGCTGCTGCGCTGCGCTGAGCTCCTGTTCAGGGTCAATGTCTTCTCGATCAAAGGGCAGCCCCAGCACCGAGAATATCAGGTAGACGGCCTCATCCCAGGCGTTATCTGTCCCGTGCCCATAAAACAGCCCGGCACCATCAAACTGCTCGGCCGCATAAGCCACACAATCACCCAAAGTCACTCAACACTCCTTTATCTTTCGTTTTAAGCCTATAATTGTCTGGAATTTCGCTTTACGCCCGCCTACCAATATCGTACCGTAGCGGTCCTTTTTTGAGCGTCCCTTTTTAGCTTACCCAAACGAGAGTACCCCGTTATGAGCAAAGCCCCCCTGGAAAACATGGAGCAGGCCTTCCGTGACATCATCCAGTCCGTCGGTGAAGACCTTAATCGCGACGGACTACGGGATACTCCGCTGCGTGCGGCCAAAGCCATGCAATTCCTGACGCGGGGTTATCAGCAGAACATTGACGAAGTCATCAACAATGCCATGTTTCCGTCTTCATCCGAAGAGATGGTGATTGTCAAAAACATCGAATTATATTCCATGTGTGAGCATCATATGCTGCCGTTTATCGGCAAATGTCACGTGGCCTATCTGCCCAAGGGCAAAGTCATTGGTCTGTCAAAGATCGCCCGCATCGTCGACATGTACGCCAGACGACTGCAGATTCAGGAAAATCTGACCAAGGAAATTGCTGAGGTGATCATCCAGAAAACCGGTGCCGCCGGTGCTGCCGTCATCATTGAAGCTCAGCACATGTGCATGATGATGCGCGGGGTTGAGAAGCAGAATTCGGTGATGACCACATCGTGCATGCTGGGTGGCTTCCGTACCAGTCAAAGCACCCGCAATGAATTCCTGTCACTGGTGCACCGCTAGTACGACCGGATTTAACGCACTACGGCTTCGATACGCTGCTGACAGGGCCCCGGTCGGCAGTAGGGTGCCAGTGGCCCCACGCCGTGCGCCTCAAGGCGATCCTCGTCGACACCCAGTTCAACAAGTCGCTGTCGCACTGCTTCGGCGCGCTGTAATGAGCGCTGCTGCAGTAACTGTAGCTGTCCCTGCCCGTCTCCCTCCTCCTGCATGTGTCCCACCAGGTGGAGTTCCAGCAGTGCGTCGCGCTGAAGCACATCGGCCAGCAGGGTCAATCCCTGGTCTTCGGTCAGCACATCGTTGTCATCAAAGCTGATGCCTGGAATCACAATGACGCCACTGTCTTCGAGGCGCAGCTGCATGGCCTGTGCGGTGGTCAGCACATCGGCGCGCTGCTGTTCGGCCTGAGCTCCAGCCAGTTCCAGAAAATCCAGGTGTGCATACAGGCGGCGGTTGCCGCGCCTCACCACGTACAGCGCAGCGTAACCCAGCACCTCCTCACCATTGCTCTGGCTTTGAAATGTGCTGGCCATGTAGTACTGACCGGCCTCCGGCCCATAAAGTATGCGATTATTGAAGTGATCATTGGCCCAGTAGTTGCTGCTGCCACAGCCCCGCCCCTGGCATGCGAACAGCTCGCGCTGACCAGCGCTCAGCAATTGACTGCGAAAGTGGTTGTAGACTTCCTCGGCGCCAAACCCGTCCGGAATGGCATAGGTTATCCGGCGCAAATGCCCCTGCAGCCGCTCTGATTCGCTGGCAGACACAGAACCGGTCACTCGCTGCATGCGGCCGAGCGCCAGCGGATAGATTGTGCTGTTCTCGCTTCGGTAATCAACGATTTCCGAACCTGGAAAGCGCTGAAAACCTGCATAGTCGGAGGAACCGGCGACGTCGGCAGTCAGCGAACCGCTGCACAGAATCAGCAGCGAGGCAACAAGCCATAAACATCTATGCCGGACTACAAGCATGTCAGCTATCACTGTTTGGCGTATCCGGCGTGGCGCCTGTTTCAGAGCTTGACTGGGCTGCTGCCGCAGTGCTGGTGGATTCTGCTGCAGTCTTTTTGCTGCGCGGTTTTTTGGTGGCCTTGGATCTGCTGCTGGTTTTGGCCTGCCCACTGGCAGCGGCTGTTTTTTCAGCCTTGACCGCCTTACTGGTTTTTGTTGATCTGGCAGCTTTGCTGGCCTTGGCTGGCGCAGCTGAATCAGATGCAGACGCTGGTTTAGCGGCATCGGCTGCCTTGGCCGCTTTTACCGTTTTGGTCAACGCAGATTCGTCACCATTCACAGGGGCTGCGTCCACTGGAGCTGCATCCTCTTTCTTCTTGTCTGCTGCCGCAGTAGTGGAGTTTTCTGCAGTACTGGTTTTTTCTGAAGGTGTTGAGGAACTGGCCGGACTGGCGGCTGGCTGCTCACTGCCGGTGAACTCGGTAGCTGGCATATCCGCATCGTCTGACTCGGAATCAGTGACCTCTTGATCATTGATTTGGGGAAACGCGGCAAAGGGAAACGGCCGCAGTTCAGAGTTATAGGTCAGAAAGGCAAGAATCTGTGCCACGTATTCGGAGAGACTGGCACCTACCCGGCGGAGGTTGGCATTGCTGTCACCGGTTATCAGCGAGAAGAGTATCTGTGCCAGTGTGATCACCAGCAGCACAACACCGGTCACGTAAAGGGCGACTGCGAATCCCGCCATCAGCAGAATGCGCACCCAGGTGGATGATTCTTTCAGGTTATCTACGACGTCGTCGGACATGCTCGCGCTCCTGTCAGCTTCTTGCTCTGGTTGGCTTCATATTCGACATCCAGGGCACCTTCGCCGTGCATCAGTGCTGCAATGACCTGCTCTACGGCCATGCCCTCGTACACGATGCGATAAAGCCCCGTGGCCAGTGGCATGTAGATACCCAACTGGTCGGCCTTTTCCTTGACCTGTTTCAGCGTGTTGACACCCTCGGCAACTTGACCCAGTTCTGCCACCGCTTCTTTCAGCGATTTTCCCTGCCCAAGCGCAAAGCCTACACGAAAATTGCGGCTCAGCGAAGAAGAACAGGTCACGATAAGATCGCCCACACCCGCCAGACCAAGAAATGTCATGGGGTCGGCACCCAGCTCACGGCCAAACCGCGCCATCTCGGTAAGACTGCGGGTGATCAGCATGCTGTTGGTGTTCTGCCCCATACCCATGGCCGCTGCCAGACCCGCGATGATGGCATAGATGTTTTTCAGGGAGCCGCCCAGTTCAACACCAAACATGTCATCGTTGGTGTAAACGCGGAAGTATTCTGACCGCAGCACTTCGCGCACACGTTCACGCACGGCCTCACTCGCGCTGGCGATTACGGTTCCGGTAAGGCTTTTCTTGGCAATCTCTCCCGCCAGGTTGGGGCCGCTGAGCACGCCTATACGGGCGTCTGGCAGCTCCTCTCTCATCACCTGACTCATCAGCAGGAATGTACCTGCTTCAATGCCTTTGGTGGTGCTGACCAGCATGGTGTCATCGGTGACCGCGTGTTTCATTTTGCGGACCACCGTGCGGAAGTAGGCACTGGGTACGGCTACAAACACCAGACGACTGCCGGCCACAGCAGCTTCAATATCATGGGTCGCGGTGACCTGATCATGCAGTCGGTAGCCGGGCAGATACTGGGGGTTTTCGCGCTGGATATTAACCTGCTCGACCAGGGCCTCATTGCGCATCCAGAAGTTCACCCGGAATCCATTGCCGGCAACGATATTTGCCAGCACGGTGCCGAAACTGCCGCCACCAAGCACACATACTGTCTGGGTTGGCACAAACACTCTCCTTGCTATCTGTCAGCTGGTCAAAATACCCGGTTCAGGCCGTCCAGGGCAGCGATTCGATACGCTTCCGCCATGGTGGGGTAGTTGAATGTCGTATTCAGAAAATACTTCATGGTATTGGCCGAGCCCTGCTGCTCCATGATGGCCTGACCAATGTGAACAATCTCCGAGGCCTGGTCGCCAAAACAGTGAATGCCCAGAATCTCCAGCGTATCAAAGTGGAAGATCAGCTTGAGCATGCCCACCTGCTCTCCCGTGATCTGGCCGCGGGCGGTGTTCTGGAAAAAGGCTTTGCCGACTTCGTAGGGCACCTGCTCCGCCGTCAGTTCCTGCTCGGTCTTGCCAAGTGTGCTGATCTCGGGGATCGTGTAGATACCGGAAGCGACACGGTTGATGGCAACAAACTCCTCAGGGTCGACTATCGCATTACAGGCGGCACGGCCCTGATCATAGGAGGCACTCGCCAGAGATGGCCAGCCAATGATATCGCCAGCGGCATAGATATTCTCGATGGCAGTCTGGTAACGCTCATTGACTTCAATCTGGCCTCGGCTATTGGCTTTTACGCCCAGCTCAATCAATCCGAGTCCGTCTGAGTTGCCCGTGCGGCCGTTAGCCCACAGTATGATGTCGCTTTTTATTTTTTTTCCTGACTCCAGGTGCGTGACCACATAGTCATCGTGGTATTCGATCTTGGCGAATGATTCTTTGTGGCGGCTGCGAACACCGATATCTTTCAGATGGTAGCTCAGGGCATCGGAAATTTCCCAATCCAGGAATGACAGCAGGGACTCCGCCGGATTGATCAGCTCGACCTTGCAGCCCAGGCCACCAAATATCGAAGCGTACTCACAACCGATCACACCGGCACCGATTACCGTGACTTTTTTGGGTGTGTGGTCAAGGCTCAGAATCTTGTCGCTGTCAAACAGACGCGGGTGATCGAAGTCCACTTCTTCCGGACGATAGGGGCGTGAGCCGGTTGCTACGACAAAGTAGTCGGCAGTCAGAGTCGGGCCCTTCGTGCCCAGCTTGATGGTGTGCGGATCGAGAAACCGTGCATGCCCGTGAATGACCTCGACATCATTTTTTTCGTAGTAATTGGCGCGCAGGTAGACCTGTTCTTCGATCACGCGATTGGCGTGACACATGATCTCCTGAAAGCCGGGTTTGTGCAGTGACGCAAACTCGCGCAGCAGCGGGTTGGAGCGAAACTGCATGACCTGTTTGACATAATGCCTCAGTGCCTTGGACGGGATGGTGCCAAGGTGTGTGCAGTTACCGCCCACCTTGTCGCGATCGGCGATCAATGCCACCCGCTTTCCATGCTTGGCAGCGTTAATTGCGGCCGACTCGCCCGCCGGACCACTGCCAACCACTATAATATCGTATCGATTGGCAGCCTTGCTCATCGGGCGGTCTCTTCACACTTGTTGGGATTGCCACCGCACAGCTCACAGGTTTCATCAACACCTGCCTTGTTGAGGCCGCCGCAGGAGCCCTTGATCGGCTCGCGACCGAAAATAACGCCAATGGCCATGCCGGCGACCACCAGTAATAAAATTACGAAACTTGCCAGCACTGTACTCATGGTGTTTCCTCCAGATATTGGGCAAACTGCGACGAATGAACCTGTTCAAATCCGTCTTCGTCTGCCGATTTTACTATAAAGTAGGCCGCCAGTCCGAGCTGTTCGGCTAATGCCAGTGACCGCACCTGGCCCATGACCATAAACGCCGTGGCCAGCGCATCTGCAGTCAGCGCATCGTCGGCAATCACATAGGCCGCAGCCAGATTGTGAGTGATAGGCCGCCCGGTAAACGGATCAATCTCATGCGAATAGCGCAGACCGTCTTCCACAAAATAGTTGCGGTAGTCACCCGAGCCGGCCAGGGCTATTGATTCGCCCTGCGTGTCGATGATGGCCCAGACTTCGGGTGCACCATCAGTGGGTTTTTCAATGGCCGGTACCCAGGGCGAACCATCGGGCTTTTGTCCCTGAATCCGCAGCTCACCGCCAATCTCAATAAAATAGTCAACCTGACCCACGTCTGCAAAATATGCTGCGATGACATCGGCGGCATATCCCTTGGCTATGCCACTCAGGTCTACTCTGACAGGCGCTGTCTTCAAAAGACGCGGTGGTTGCAATGAAGCCTGCAGATGCTGATATCCCGTTTGCGCCTGTAAGGATTCAATCTCTGACTGATCCGGCACCCGTGACCATTGCATCGCTCCATCCTGATCCGGCCCGAATCCCCAGCGATCAACCAAGGGTCCCACGGTGACATCAAAATAGCCATCCGTCATCTGGCTGAAGTCGATCGCCCTGCTGACCACAAATGCCAGTTCCGGGGACACATCAAACCAGTCGCCCGGCTCGCTGCGATTGAAGCGGGACAATTCTGAATCCGGCGCATAGGTGGACATCAGCTCCCTGTCCAGCCTGTACAGACGCTGCTCGATACCCTGAGCCAGCTCGGCATCCGACAGGCCGTCCGGAAATCCGGCCACCATTACCTGATAGCTGGTACCCATGGTGGCGCCAGTAAGCTGATAGACCTGGGCAGCCGGCTCCGGACGCAGCCAGACCCACAAAAAAAATAACGCCAGGAAGCCTAGCGTGAATCTGTAACGAGACAACCATCCAGCGAGTTTTGCCATCAACTACCCCGATGTCACTCCAGAAAAGCCAAACCAGAAACTAACAGGGGAGCCCATGCCGATAGTCGGCATCGTGGCTCCCCTTTTGTTTTGCTTATTGCTGAAACCTTTATCCTGGAATCAGGAGAACTCGTCCAGTGCGATGTTCTCGTCTTCGACACCCAGATCCTTGAGCATCTTGATCACAGAGGCGTTCATGATGGGCGGACCGCACATGTAGTATTCACAGTCTTCAGGCGCCGGATGATCCTTGAGGTAATGGTCATGCACGACGTTATGAATGAAACCTGTGTAGCCTTCCCAGTTGTCTTCGGGCTGCGGCTCTGACAGGGCCACATGCCACTCGAAGTTGTCGTGCTCTTTGGCAAGCATGTCGAAATCTTCTACGTAGAACATTTCTTTTTTGCTTCGTGCACCATACCAGAAAGTGATCTTGCGCTTGCTGTTCAGACGACACAGCTGATCGAAGATGTGCGAGCGCATTGGCGCCATACCGGCACCACCACCGATAAACACCATCTCGTTCTCGGTTTCCTTGGCGAAGAACTCACCAAAGGGACCAAATACTTTGATCTTGTCACCCGGCTTCATGTTAAAGACGTAGGATGACATGATACCCGGCGGATGATTGGTCCGCGGCGGAGGCGTGGCAATACGGATGTTGAACTTGATGATGCCCTTCTCATCCGGGTAGTTTGCCATTGAGTAGGCACGGACGGTTGTCTCGCTGACTTTCGATTTCAGATCGAACAGCCCGAATCGTTCCCAGTCTCCGCGGAATCGCTCTTCGATATCAAAGTTCTTGAACTCGACCTCGTGGGGACCAACTTCCAGCTGCACATAACCACCAGCGCGGAAATCTACACTCTCGCCCTCAGGGATCTTCAGCACCAGCTCTTTGATGAAGGTCGCAACGTTGTGATTGGAGATGACTTCGCATTCCCATTGCTTGACGCCGAAGAACTCCGGATCAACCTCAATTTTCATATCCTGTTTGACGGCCACCTGGCACGACAGACGCCAGTGCTCTTTAGCCTCACCCATGGTGAAGTGGCCCGCTTCTGTTGGCAGCATAGAGCCACCGCCATCAACGACTTTACACTTGCACTGCGCACAGGTGCCGCCGCCGCCACAGGCAGAGGACAGGTAAATGCCGGCATCAGCCAGCGTGTTGAGCAGTTTGCCGCCTGCCGGCACGGTGATGGATTTTTCGGGGTCACCGTTGATTTCGATTTTCACATCACCAGTACTGACCAGACGCGAACGGGCAGCCAGGATCAACACGACCAGCAGCATGACCACGACGGTAAACATCAATGCGCCGGCAACAATCGTTGTGATATCCATTATTTCTGAAACCTTCTCACTTCAAAGTGGTGAATTAACGTCGGTTAAAGTGTCAGACCGCTGAAGGACATAAAGCCAAGCGACATCAGACCAGTGGTCATGAACGTGATACCCAGTCCACGTAGACCGGCTGGCACGTCGCTATACTTCATTTTTTCGCGGATGGCTGCCAGCAGCACGATGGCCAGTGCCCAGCCTGCGCCCGCACCTACACCGTAGGCCAGACTCTCCGGGAAGGTGTAGCTACGCTCTACCATGAACAGTGAGGCACCCAGAATCGCACAGTTCACAGTGATCAGAGGCAGGAATACACCCAGTGCGTTGTAGAGCGCCGGGACAAACTTGTCCAGGAACATCTCCAGAATCTGCACCATCGCTGCAATCACACCGATGTAACACAGGAAACCCAGGAAGCTCAGATCCACATCAGGCATGCCAGCCCAGGCCAGCGCGCCGTCTTTGAGCAGGTAATTATAGATCAGGTTGTTGACCGGTACCGTGATGGTCTGCACTACTATAACGGCGATACCTAGACCGATCGCTGTATCCACCTTTTTGGATACCGCCAGGAAGGTACACATCCCCAGGAACAGCATCAATGCCATGTTTTCGACAAAAACGGCACTGATGAAAAGGCTCAGATAATGTTCCATTAGTGGGCCCCCTTCTCGATGGTGTGCGGCTTCATTTCGAATTCGTTCTTCTCAACCTGCTCATCGTACTTGTTACGCAGTATCCAGATGAAAAAGGCAATAATGAAGAAGGCGCTTGGCGCAAGCAGCATCAGACCGTTGGGCTGATACCAGCCGCCATTGGCCACTGTTGGCAGGATGGTGATACCCAGCAGGGTGCCCGATCCGAACAGCTCGCGCAGCGTACCCACCACAATCAGCACCACACTGTAACCCAGGCCGTTACCGATACCATCCATGAATGACGGTATGGGCGGGTTCTTCATGGCGAAGGCTTCCGCCCGGCCCATGACGATACAGTTGGTGATGATCAGACCCACAAACACGCTGAGCTGCTTGCTGATCTCAAAGGCGTAAGCCTTCAGGACCTGGTCCACCAGAATTACCAGCGAGGCAATGATGGTCATCTGAATGATGATCCGGATGCTGCTGGGCATGTAGTTGCGGATCATCGAGATAAACAGGTTGGAGAATGCTGTCACGGTGGTCAGCGCAACACACATGACCAGCGTTACCTGCAGACTCGTGGTAACCGCCAGCGCCGAACAGACCCCGAGGATCTGCAGCGCAATCGGGTTATCCATGAAGATCGGTTTGATCAGAATCGTTTTAGTGCTTGCCGTTGCCATAATAAACCTCGTCAGCCCCGTACTTCGTTATCCAGATAGGGCCCGAAACCGTTCTCCCCCAGCCAGAATCGCATCATGTTTTCTACACCACGGCTGGTGAGCGTCGCGCCAGAAAGCGCATCGACCTGGCTTTCGCCAGAACCACCGCCTTTAACTACCTGGAAAGCTACATCACCATCGTCGCCATACACTTCCTTGCCAGGCCACTGGGCCTGCCAGCGCGGGTTGCTGATCTCGCCGCCCAGACCGGGTGTTTCCTGGTGGTCGTAGAAACCGATACCGCGAATGGTGTTGCCGTCGCTTTCCAGCGCCAGATATCCGTACATGATGCCCCACAGACCGTAGCCGCTGACCGGAATCACGACGCTCTCATAACCGCCTGTCTCGTTCTGTATCACGTAGACCGTTGCGTAGTCAGCCCGACGACGAATGGAAGCAACATCGTCAGCACCACTGAGTGCTATCGACATGCTCGGATCATTGCGTGCTGTCTGCTGATCGTAAGTTTGTGGATCAATGCCGAGCTGCTGCTGCTCTTCCTCGGTCAGGTAGCGACCTTCATCCAGATCGACCAGTCGCGGTGTGAACTGCTCAAACATGGCATCCACGTCGGCGTTGCTGTGCACCTCGGGGTCAAACATGCCAGCCGCAATCAGAATATTCTTGTTGCGATCCAGCAGTTCGTTTGCCGTCTGCATCGGTTTCAGCATGACAGCCGCACTGGAGATCACGATGGAGCAGACCACACAGAGGCCCAGAGCCACCTTGATGGTATTGGCAACGGAGTTGATGTTAGACGACATTGCGAGCGATCCTCCGTTTGATATTGGCTTTCACGACAAAGTAGTCGATCAGCGGAGCACACAGGTTAGCAAACAGGATAGCCAGCATGATGCCCTCAGGATAGGCCGGGTTGAGAACCCGGATCATGACCGTCAGCATGCCAATCAGTATGCCGAATATCCATTTGCCGGTATTGGTCATCGATGCGGAAACCGGATCAGTCGCCATGAACACCATACCGAAGGCGAAACCACCCAGCACCAGGTGCCAGTACCAGGGCGTTGCGAACGCCGGGTTGGTATCAGAGCCTACCAGGTTCAGGAAGGTCGAGAAAATCACCATGCCCAGGAAAACACCCGAGATGATGCGCCATGAGGCGATGCGGGTAATCAGCAGAATGGCTGCACCGATCAGGATAGCCAGGGTCGACACTTCGCCCACGGATCCCTGCATGCGACCGAAGAATGCATCCAGCCAGGTCAGCTGTTCGCCGGTCGCCGCCATCATTGCCGGCAGACCGTTAGACGCAACCTGACTCAGCGCAGTCGCGCCACTGAAACCATCTACCGCTGTCCATACGGAGTCACCGGAGATTTGCGGTGCGTAAGCAAAGTAAAGGAAGGCACGACCTGTGAGCGCCGGGTTCAGGAAGTTCTTGCCAGTACCACCAAACACTTCCTTACCAAGAATGATACCAAAACTGATACCCAGTGCGGCCTGCCACAGTGGCAGTGTCGGCGGCACGATCAATGAGAACAGGATGGAGGTAACGAAGAAACCTTCGTTGATCTCGTGCCCCCGCTTGACGGCAAAAAGCACTTCCCAGAAACCACCCACAATAAACACTGTGGCGTATATGGGCAGGAAGTAGGCAGCGCCGTGCCAGAAGTTGTCCCAGATGCTGCTCGGGTCATGCCCGGCCAGCAGGCCAATCAGCGCGCCACGCCAGCCTTCGACTGACTCGATACCCATGCTGGCCATCGCCATGTTCGCCTGGTATCCCACGTTGTACATACCGTAGAACATGGCAGGGAACGTAGCAAACCAGACGGTGATCATGATGCGCTTGAGGTCAATACCATCACGCACATGCGAACCGGAGACGGTCACTTTGCTGGGAGAATAGAAAATGGTGTCCACGGCTTCGTACAGTGGATACATCTTTTCGTATTTGCCGCCTTTTTCGAAATGAGGCGCCAGATCATCTAAATATTTACGCAGACTCATGTTTCAGCTTTCCATCAAGTCTCTTTTTCGATACGCGTAAGGTTGCTACGCAGAATCGGACCATATTCGTATTTACCCGGACACACGTAGGTGCACAGTGCCAGGTCCTCTTCGTCCAGTTCCAGTGCGCCGAGACTCATGGCAGTTTCGATGTCTCCGACGATCAGCGAGCGCAGTAATTGTGTCGGCAGAATATCCAGGGGCATTATTGTTTCATAGGACCCGACTGGCACCATTGCGCGTTCACTACCATTGGTAGTTGTGGTCATGTCCAGCTTTTTGCCCTTGAACAGACTGGTCAGATAGATGCCCAGGTTCGAGTGGCGATTGGTACCTGGCGACAGGTAACCAAACAGCGGACGCTCGCGGCCTTCTTTCAACACAGTAATCTGCTGATGGTAGCGGCCCAGAAAGTTTTCAGGATCTGCGACCTTGCGACCGGCAAGCACCGAACCGGACACTACCCGGTTCTCACCGTCATGCAGCTCGTCGGCCAGCAGTTCGTTCAGGTTGGCGCCAACACGGGTGCGCAGCAGACGCGGCTGCTTGACCTGCGGACCACCCAGCGCCACTACGCGCTCGTTCCAGATTTTGCCGGTGGCAAACAGCTTGCCATAGGCGATGACGTCCTGACAGCCTGCAGTCCAGACCCATTTGTTAAGGCTGACCGGATCCAGGAAGTGAATATGCGTTCCAGTCAAACCGGAGGGATGCGGACCAGCGAAATCATTGACGGACACATTGCTGGCGAAGGCTTCATTTTCCAGGCCCTGGAAGCTGCCTGCCCGGCGGCAAAGATAAACATTGCGCTGGGTCAGCCGTGCCAACAGATTGACACCTCGCACCAGATCCTGAGAGTGCTCGCGGGCCACCAGCTCCGGATCCATGGCCAGCGGATTGCTGTCCATCAAATTGACGAAGATTGCAGCGGGTGTCTGCTCGGGACTGGGCACACGGCTGAAGGGACGCGTGCGCAGGGTGGTCCAGAGACCTGATTCAACCAGGTTCTCGACAATCTTTTCGCGATCCAGGCTTGCGATATCGGCGTCGCTGTAGCTGGCGAAGGTTTCCTGGTCTGACTGATCTTCATCCAGATCGATGACCAGAGACAGGAAAACGCGCTTCTCGCCACGATTGATGGCGCGCACAGTGCCTGTGCCGGGCGCTGTGTATTTTACGCCTTCAGTTTTCTTGTCTGTGAAAAGTAGCTGACCGAGGCGCACTTTGTCGCCCTCGCTGACTTCCATGGTGGGCTTCATGCCCACGTAGTCTCTCCCCAGAATCGCCACCGAGCTTACGGCCCGGCCTTCTGCGATTGTCTGCTCAGGAGCGCCACTGATGGGTAGGTCCAAACCGCGCTTAATTCTGATCATTCATCAGGCCTAGTCTTAGATTTCAGGATAAACGTTTGTTTGTTACGTATTTCACGCCATTCTGATTCAGCGTACGCTTACAGCACCACTGCGGCCTCGCGCCGCTTTTGAGAGATGTTACCTGCACTGTCGATTGTCGATCTTGCGCCTTCAAGCTGGCTGGATCGTGATTCTGGACATGACGCCCAGGCTGGTCAGCGCTGGCAACCCGGTGTGGCAGCCTGGTATCGGCTGGCGCCGTGAAAACGCGCACAATTATAGAGATAAGCGGTCTGATTTACCACCGGTTTTTGAATTTTTATGAAGGCATTCAGAAGCACAACAGACAGGCGCGAACAGCGCCAAAAGGTCGGGAACGGCGGACTTCCGTCGCAGGCTGGAACCAGGGGGCGGAGTCGCGACCCCGCCCCCGGAACCATCAGCCTTCTACCGGATAGGTCCGATAGTTGACGCCAGCCATGCGGTAAACCATGCGTACTACCTGGTTGCAGTAGCCGAACTCGTTGTCGTACCACAGGTACAGTACACAGCGATTACCTTCAACAATCGTGGCAGTTGAGTCGACAGTGGCCGCTTCCCGGGTGCCCACGAAGTCACTGGACACTGCATCGGGATCCTGGGTATAGCTGATCTGGTTCTGCAGTGGTGAGTGCAGTGCCAGCAGGCGCAGGAACTCGTTGATCTCTTCCTTGGTCGTGCTTTTCTCCAGATTCAGCATCAGGATAGCCATCGAGACGTTGGGAACCGGCACACGCACCGCATTACCGGTCAGTTTGCCAGCCAGTTCCGGAACCGCCTTGACTACAGCCTTGGCCGCACCCGTTTCAGTGAGCACCATGTTCAGCGCCGCACTGCGGCCACGACGGTTGCCTGAATGGTAATTGTCGATCAGGTTCTGGTCGTTGGTATAGGCGTGGACAGTTTCCACGTGACCACTGACCACACCAAACTCGTCATTCAGAACCTTGAGCACTGGTGCAATGGCGTTGGTCGTGCACGATGCCGCCGTGATGATCTTGTCATCAGGCGTGATCTGCCGGTCGTTGATACCGTAAACGATGTTCTTGAGGTTGCCCTTGCCCGGGGCCGTCAACATGACCTTGCTGGCACCCTTTGATTTCAGGTGTCGCGACAGGCCGGCCTCGTCGCGCCAGCTGCCCGTATTGTCGATAATCAGCGCATCATCGATGCCGTACTGCGTGTAGTCGATCTCATCCGGATTGCTGGCGTAGATGAACTGTACCTTGTTGCCGTTGCAGATCAGGCAGTTGTTCTCTTCATCGATCCGAACCGTGCCCTGGAATGTGCCGTGCACTGAGTCTGAGGTGAACAGACTGGCCCGCTTGATCAGATCCCCTTCCTTGCCAGGTCTGACCACGACCGCGCGCAGTCGCATCACTTCACCGGTGCTGGTGCGCTCAATCATCAGGCGCGCGATCAGACGACCAATACGGCCAAAACCGTAAAGCACTACATCCTGGGACTTTTTGCTGGGTGGGGTCTTGTCACCTACCAGCGAACCCAGTTCGGCAGCGACGTACTCATCCACGGATGGCGCCTTGTTGGCCTGCTGAAGCTCCATATATTTGACCGTGAGCTTGCCGAGGTCGATCTGGCAATGCCACAGATCCAGCTTGGCAAGTGCCATCAGCACGGGATGGGCTTCAAATTCTGACATTTCATTGCGGCCTACCTGACGCACAAATCGATGTGACTTCATGATATTGGTCACAGAGCGGTTGTGCAGCGGACGACCGTATATGAACACACCAACATTGCGCTCACTGTACAGCCGCCCCACCACAGGAATCATCTCCTGGGCCAGGGCTTCCCTTGCTTTCCAATCGCTGAAATAGTCATCCGGGCTGGGTCGGTTCACGTAAGTTACCTGTCTGTCATGTGGATTGAGTAAAGTGTGAGGGCGCATATTATCTTGTGATTGGCGCGTCGGTGCAACTTTATCCGGACTATGCCAGAATACGCCCCCAACAATCGCGCGATAAAGTCGCCCACAGCTATCCAACCTGACTCACATGGCTCCAACTCCGGTTCGTAATCCACCCATCCCAGATATTGCCCATTCCCTGCAGTGGCGTGACCTGTCAGACAGCCAGTTGTCGCTGGCTCTGGTGCATGCCGCCCGCGAGCTGGCAAAGCAGCGCTCAGCACCCCTGGTGATGCTGACCAACAGCAGTGAAGAAGCCGAGCAGTTGCGCCGCGAGCTGGTATTTTTTGCGGGCAGTGATGCCGCACTGCCAATCTATACCTTCCCAGACTGGGAGACGCTGCCCTACGACAGCTTCTCACCGCATCAGGATATCGTCTCCGAACGATTGAGCGCGCTCTATCACTTGCCTGCGATGCGCGCCGGCATTGTCATCGTGCCGATCAACAGTGTGATGCACCGACTGCCGCCAGCCGAATACGTGCTGGGCAACAGTCTGATGGTCAAAACAGGCGAGACGCTGGATACCGAATCGCTGCGTGAGCGGCTGATAGCTGCCGGCTACCAGCACGTGGACTCGGTTTACGAACACGGTGAGTTTGCGGTGCGCGGTGCCATCCTGGATATTTTTCCGATGGGCAGCAAACACCCCTACCGGATTGACCTGTTCGACGATGAGATAGAGTCACTTCGGGTTTTTGACCCAGAGACACAATTGTCTCTGGACAAAGTGGACGACGTGCGGGTACTGCCGGGCAAAGAGTTTCCGTTGAACGAAGCTGGCCGCACCCAGTTCCGCAAGCGCTTTCGCGAAACCTTCGACGTCGATACCCGCAACTGCAGTCTTTATCAGGACATCAGTGACGGCATCGCGGCGACGGGTGCCGAATATTATCTGCCATTGTTCTTCGACACGCTCAGCGACCTGTTTGACTACCTGCCCGAGCAATCTGTCATTGTCCGCAGTCGCCAGCTTGAGCAGCCTGCGCAACGCTTCTGGCAGGATATCGAAACGCGCTATGAGGATAGACGTTACGACCGGCAGCGCCCGGTGCTGTCGCCGGCAGAGGTATTTCTGACACCAGAGGAAGTATTCCGGCACATCAAGCCATTCGCCACCATAACGCTGGAAGCGGCCGCCCCGTCGATGTTTCCTGAGTTGGACAATAACCCTCAGGCATCCCACCCGATGCAGGCGCTGCAACACTTTCTGGCTGATCATCCCAGACACAGAGTGCTGTTCTGTGCCGAAACAGCTGGCCGACGCGAGGTCTTGACCGAACTGCTGCGCACTATTCCGCTGCCAGTTCAGGAGGTAGACGGCTGGCAGGCATTCGCCGACAGTCAGATATCGCCCGCGATTACCGTCGCCTCGCTGGACAAAGGCCTGATCCTGCCGGATCAGCAGCTCATCATGATCACCGAGACGCAGCTGCTGGGCCGCAAGATCGCTCAGCGCCGTCGACGTCAGCGTAAAGCGCAGGACAACACCGATTTTATTATCAAGAGTCTGACCGAGCTGCGTCCGGGCGCGGCGGTTGTGCATCTCGATCATGGTGTTGGCCGCTATGTGGGCCTGCAGAACCTGACCATTGAAAATGAGCAGACTGAGTTCCTGACACTGGAATATGCCAACGCCGCCAAGCTGTATGTGCCTGTCGCCAACCTGCACCTGATCAGTCGCTACGGCGGCACTGATCCGGAGCTGGCACCACTGGATACACTGGGCAGCGACACCTGGCAGAAAAACAAGCGCAAGGCGGCTGAAAAGATTCGCGACGCTGCCGCTGAATTGTTGGATATCTACGCCAAACGCGAGTCCAAAAAAGGCTTCCCCTACCGGGTTGATGATATCGACTACCAGCAATTTGCCGACACCTTCCCGTTTGAAGAAACGCCAGATCAGCTGGATGCCATCAACGGTGTGATTGCAGACATGCAATCGGCACGCGCCATGGATCGGCTGGTTTGCGGTGATGTGGGTTTTGGTAAAACAGAAGTTGCCATGCGCGCCGCCTTTATTGCGGTACAGAACAACAAACAGGTGGTGATGCTTGTCCCCACTACTCTGCTTGCACAGCAGCATTTTGAAAGTTTCCGCGACCGCTTTGCCGACTGGCCTGTTACCATTGAACTGATCTCACGATTTCGCAGCGGCAAGCAACAGGAAGAGACCCTGAAACGCATCGCCGATGGCAAGGCCGACATAATCGTTGGCACCCACAAGCTCTTACAGAACTCGATCAAGTATAAAGATCTGGGCCTGCTCATCATCGACGAAGAACATCGATTTGGTGTTCAGCAAAAAGAGCGCATCAAGGCTCTGCGCGCTGAGGTCGACATACTGACCATGACGGCAACACCCATCCCGCGCACACTGAACCTGGCCATGTCGGGCGTACGGGATCTGTCGTTGATAGTAACGCCACCCGCCAAACGCCTGTCAGTTAAAACCTTTGTGCGCGAACACCAGGACAGTCTGGTCAAGGAAGCCATTCTGCGTGAGCTTTTGCGAGGCGGCCAGGTCTTTTACCTGCACAACGAAGTGAAAACTATCGACCGTACCGCAGAGCAGCTGCGTGAACTGGTGCCAGAAGCGCGTGTGTCTGTGGCTCACGGCCAGTTGCCCGAGCGCGAACTGGAAAGCATCATGGCCGACTTTTACCACAAGCGGCACAATATTCTGGTTTGTTCGACCATCATCGAAACCGGCATCGACATACCCAATGCCAACACCATCATTATTGACCGTGCAGACAAATTGGGCCTCGCACAGCTGCATCAGTTGCGTGGCCGCGTCGGACGATCACACCACCAGGCCTACGCCTATCTGTTGACGCCGCCTCCCAAGGCTCTGAGCACCGACGCCCAGAAACGCCTGGAAGCCATCATCGCGGCCAGCACGCTGGGCGCCGGTTTTACACTGGCCAGTCACGATCTGGAGATACGTGGTGCGGGTGAAATACTGGGCGAAGAACAGACCGGCCATATGCAGAAGATTGGTTTTACACTGTACACCGAAATGCTGGACGAAGCCGTCAAGGCCATGCGGGAAGGACGCACGCCCAATATTGATCTGGTGCTGCAAAGTGGCAGTGAAATCAATCTGCGCGTCCCGGCACTGATACCGGACGACTACCTGCCGGACATCCATACCCGGCTGATTATGTACAAGCGTATTGCCGGCGCTGAGGATGATGATGAGCTGCGGGATCTGCAGATCGAAATGATCGACCGCTTTGGTCTGCTGCCGGAGCCGGTAAAGATTCTGTTGTCGGTGACACAGCTGAAATTACGTGCCGAGGCTTATGGTATAAGCAAGATCGACGCCAGCGCCCAGACCGGCCGCATTGTGTTTGGCCAGCACACCAAAGTCGACCCCTTATCAATCGTTCAGCTGATCCAGAAACAAAGCCGCATCTACAAAATGTCCGGCCCAACTCAGCTGGGATTCACGCATGGCCAGGAAAAAGCTGCCGCGCGCATTGAGTTCATCAACAAGACACTGGATCAGCTGCGGCTCAGCGCCGATAAACGCTGAGCCCTGCTCCGCTGAGTACCTATGCCGAGCGGTCGGATTGCTGATCAGTGTCTTTGTTCATACCCGCAAAGTAAGTGCGTGCGGCCGCCATTACCCTGGGTGCCAGAATGAAGGTGGAGACCATGGTCGGTATCGCCATCAAGGCATAGGCACTGTCAATCAGCCCGAAGACTGCCTCCAGTGGCGCGATGGCGCCAAGCACCACAAGCAGAATGTAGAAGTAGCGGTAGTGATGCTGATGCTGGGCACCAATCAGGAAACCAAGACACTTGGCGCCGTAATACCAGAATGTGAACATGGTGCTGGATGCGAATATCAACACAACAAACGAAACCACATAGGCACCCAGTCTACCTGGCAGCACTTCGGCAAATGCCATCGCAGTCAGACTGACGCCGTCGGCATCACCACTTTCCCAGACACCGGTCAGCAATATCACCAGCGCAGTGCAGGTGCAGACAATCAGTGTATCGATCACCGGCCCCATCATGGCGACCAGCCCCTCCCGCACAGGTTCTGTGGTCTTGGCTGCGCCGTGCGCCATTGATTCAGTACCAATACCCGCCTCATTGGAGAACGCGCCACGCATTACACCAATGGTGATGACGCCGACCAGACCACCGCCAACCGATGCCGCACTGAAAGCGTCGGTGACAATCAGCAGCAGGTAACGCGGCAGCTCAGTGATATTGGCGACCAGCACCAGCAAGGTCATGCTCATGTAAAGCAGAACCATGGCCGGCACAAGGCGCACAGCCGTGTAACCCACACGCTGAATACCACCAAAAATCACACCGCCGACCAGTGCTGCGGCAAGCAGCCCAAACACAAGATTGAAGACAAAAGGCTCAGCTGGATCGACCAGCCCTGCGGGCACAAAGACCATCTCACGCACCACCTGGGTCAACTGATTGATCTGCACCGAAGGCAGTGTTCCGAACAGCCCGGCCAGTGCGAACATCACCGCCAGCCAGCGCCAGCGCGGCCCCAGCCCCTCGCGAATGACATACATGGGACCACCCTGAATGTGGCCGTTGCTGTCGGGTCCGCGATACATGACAGCCAGTGTGCAGGTGAAAAACTTGGTAGCCACACCTACTACTGCCGTCACCCACATCCAGAACACGGCGCCAGGTCCACCGATACCAATGGCCAGGGCCACACCGGCGATGTTGCCCATACCCAGCGTTCCGGACAGCGCGGCTGCCAGTGCCTGGGCATGGCTCAGGTCACCAGGATCATCGTCTTTGTCGTATTTGCCGCGCAGGATGGCAATCGCGTGGCCAAAATAACGGTAGGGCTGAAAGCGACTGTAAAAGGCAAAGAACAGTCCACCACCCACGACCAGGAAAATCAGCGGCATTCCCCACAGGAATCCGGACAGGGCCTGCAGGCTCTGTGCAAGTGCGTCCATGTTGTTCTCCGTTTTATGTTCGGGCACTGCTAACGGAGCTTAACAGCTCACCGCAGCGCTGTCCTGCCCGATTGACCCTGGCCCGGCGCTTTACATTGACTCCGCCAGGGCCCTGCGCAAGAATACCGAATTCTACGTTACGGCACCTGCATCTGGATCCCGACGCATGTCTCACGCATTAAACTTATTACGACTGCCAATTATGACAATGGGCTTGCTGGCCCTGACATTGCTGGCATCACCCTCTGACTCAATGGCGCAGAGTGGTGAACGCTGGTATCAAGTGGAAGTGACGCTGTTCCTGCACGAAACTGGCAATTTTGATGAGGAGAACTGGCTGCAGGAAGAAGCGTACTTTGCTGTGCCGGGGAACGCCCGCGCCCTGTCATCCATGCTGGACGTGCTTACACTGACAGACTGGGACCGGCTGGCCGATGCGCCATTGGCGCTGGCGAACAGCGAAGGTGCGGAAGCACCGGTACAGCAGCGCAATGCGGATGATGCATTTCGCCTGCCTGACCTTAGCCGTGACGCGTTTCTGCAATTACCAGTTGAACAGCACGATTTCCGGCAGACCAATCAGGCACTGGAACGCGCGTCGGGATACAGAGTGCTTTATCATGCCGCCTGGCGTCAGCCGATGACGCAGGCCAGTCGTGCAACGCCCATCATCATCAATGGTGGTCGGCAGTTTGGTGAAACCGCGCATGAACTGCAGGGCAGCCTGAGGCTTTTCTTCAATCGCAATGAGACGCGTGTCGTGCTGGAATCGGCTCTCTGGTTTAATCAGTTTGCCGGTGAGAACATCACCCGCCGTATCCCGGTGCAAAGTTCACGCGACATGCGAAGCAATGAATTTCACTATCTGGATCATCCGGTGGTAGGCATTCTGGTTCAGGTGTTTCCTTACGAAGTACCGCCGGCCGTTTCGTTGGCGAATCCGCAGTTCTGAGCAGCCCCCTTTTTCGTTTGACAGGCAGTGTCAGTTTTCTGCAGCAACAGCCAGAACGATTTGCTGGATACGATCCATCCCCTCGGAAAGTACCTGCCGAATCCCGTCCATGGTAATGACTTCATCCGTAATCCCTGCTGCCCAGTTGACTGACAGCGCCAGGCACGCGTACGGCAGGCCGATTTCTCTGGCCAGAGCCGCTTCCGGCATGCCGGTCATTCCCACCAGATCACAACCATCCTGTGCAAGGCGCCTGACTTCTGCCGGGGTCTCCAGTCGTGGCCCCTGGGTGGCGCCGTAAACACCACCGGCGATTGCTGACAGGCGCAGCTTGCCCGCAGCATGCAGAATCAGTGTCTGCAGGTCGTCGTCATAGGGTCGGGTAAAATCAATATGCGCTACCGTCGACGTAAACTGGTCGGGTGACAGCAGCCCCGTCTGATCGCCGTCAAAAAAGGTATGATCACGACCCCATGTGTAATCAATGATCTGGTCAGGAAGTACAATAACACCTGGCGCCATTTTTTCCGAGATACCACCCACCGCGTTAACGGCAATGACGCCTGACACATTCAACTTATGCAGGGCGAATATATTTGCCCTGTAGTTGATTCTGTGCGGTGGCAGCACATGGCCTTCACCATGTCGGGGAAGAAACACCAGCTCCCTGCCATTTTCCAGTGTTGCCACTGATACAGAGACCGGTACCTGTTGATAGGGTGTCGACACCTGTTCGCGGCGAAGCTCCCGCAACCCTGTCAGGGAATTTAGCCCACTCCCGCCAATAACCGCCAGCATGCCCCTGTACTCCTCAGTAAATTTGCCGGCAAGTATAAACGCAGACGGGCAATTGTGGCGACCACCGTCAGTTACTGGCTGGTCGGGCGGCATTGTCAATAGGAATCAGGAGTGCCAATATTTGCGTACTGCAGGTTCGTGTCAGACAACACAGGCTGGTTAATACAGTGTCACATCTTTCTTCCAGGACATGCTGGTCCGTGTTCTGCCGCATCATCGACAATTTTGGTGATATTGGCGTGAGCTGGCGGTTATGCCAGCAGTTGGCAACTGAATATGGGTTTGTCGTTACGCTGTGGGTTGATGACTGGCGAGCGGCGATGCGTTTTCTTGATCCGCTGCTGGGCAGTGAACCCGATATCGCGTCCCAGGCACTGCAATTGCAGGGCGTCTGCATTCGTCACTGGCCAGAAGATGAACAGTCATGTGTCGAAGCAGCCCAGGCGGCGGTCATTGTCGAAATGTTTGGTTGTGAGCTGCCGGAAACGACCCTGCGGAGCATGGCTGCGCAACAACCTCACCCCTGCTGGATCAATCTCGAATATCTCAGTGCCGAAGACTGGGTTGCGGAATTGCATGGACTGCCTTCTCCACAGACCATTCAGGGCGCCGATCAGACAGTCACGCTGCAAAAACAGTTTTTCCTGCCCGGATTTACTGACAACACCGGCGGCCTGCTTCGCGAGCGCCCACTGATTACGCAACATCAGACCTGGCAGAACGAGCAGGAAGTTCTGCGTGACAAGCTCAGCAATGCCTACGGCCTGGACAGCAACCCCTCATTGTGGCTATCACTGTTCTGTTACTCGGGCAACTCGCTGGCAAACCTTGTCGAAGCCCTCATTCAGGATGCGGAACCTGCGGTTTGTATTATCCCGACCGGCAAACTGGCGAATCAGCTGGCCAGCGAGCTTGGCCTATCCAGCGAACCGGCACCTGGCAAATACCTGACCCACGGCAACATTCAGTTTATTGTTCACCCCTTTGTCAGCCAGGCGGACTATGACCGGCTGCTGAGCATCTGCGACATCAACATCGTTCGCGGCGAAGACTCCTTCGTCCGCGCCCAGTGGGCCGGCAAACCCTTGCTGTGGCACATCTACCCGCAGGATGATGGCGTGCATCTGGACAAACTGCAGGCTTTTCAGTCCCTCTACGCTGGTGAGGCAGGCCCGGCCAAATCAGGGGCAGAGGCAGCAGCGCTGGCCTGCTGGCAGGCGCTGAATTTTCGATGGAATTGTGGTGACGGAATTGAAAATTTGTGGCATGATCTGCGCCCCCACCTTCCGGCGCTACACAGCCATGCCCGGAACTGGCAGCAAAAGCTGGCAGAGTTGCCCGATCTGACCTCAAGTCTCGTGCGCGCTACAGGCTTTGCAACTTAACCCGATTGTTTTGCCTTACAGAGTGTTTAACTATGAAAACCGCTCAGGAAATCCGTGCCGGACAGGTCATCATGATTGACGGCTCACCCTGGAAAGTTCAGAAGAACGACTTTCATCGCGCTGGCCGCGGCTCTGCCGTCAACAAGATGAAATTGAAGAACCTGCTCAACGGTGTCGCCACCGAGACAGCGTTCAAATCTGACGACAAACTGGAACAGATCGTCCTGGAACAAAAGGAAGTTACCTACTCCTACTTCGCTGATCCCATGTATGTCTTCGTGGACAGCGACTACGAGCAGATCGAGATCGAGAAAGACGATCTGGAAAACGTCATCGACTTCATTGAAGATGGCATGGAAGATGTCTGCCAGGCCGTATTCTACAATGGCAAGGTGATCTCCATTGATCTGCCTAAAACCATTGTTCGCGAAATCGCCTACACTGAGCCTTCTGCGCGCGGTGATACAACAGGCAAAGTCATGAAGACCGCTCGACTGAAGTCCGGCTACGAACTGAAAGTATCCGAGTTCTGCGACATCGGCGACCTGATCGAAATCGACACCATCGCCTGTGAATACAAGGCACGCGTCAAGCGTTGATCTTTATGCAGAATTGAGGGGCCCGATGGGCCCCTCAATTCTAATCCTCTGGCAATAACTTCTTACTGTTGCCAATCGGACGCCAGGTAGATGGCCTGTCGATTGGTGTCGCAACCAGCGGCGCGCGCAATTTGGGCTCCAGCAGCCAGCGAAACTGCTCTACATCTTTTTCTCCTCTATCCAGCCAGGGGTCCATTACATCAGTTTGTGTTGGCAGCAGCAAAGGCATGGACTTAGGATGCACATGCGTTTTCCAGTAGGCGTCGTGCAATGGCGGCAAGGTAATAATGCTGACTGACAGCGCCGTTTCTCCAGTGTCTTTGTTCACCCACTCACGACACAGTCCCCCGTACGCCAGCGCCCCTTCCGCGGGTTCCAGCTTGTGGTAAGTCTTGCTGTCTCCCAGCCCCTCCACAAAGGCGGAAGCAGGGATTATGCAGCGTGACTCGCGGTAGGGTTTAAAGCCGGCCGCGCGGGGCTCATCAAGTTTGTCAGAGCGGGTATTAAAAGACGCGTACTTGTAGTTGGGCTTCAAGGTCGCGGGATCCAGCAGCAGCCACCAGGTGGCGTCGCTGACGATACGTTCACCACCCACTTCGCGGATGATGCTGACGGTTGCGCCTGGAGCAATGTCTGGAGAGAAGCGGAAGCCTTTGCCGAGGTCTACGCCGAGCATGGTCAGCAGGGCTCTGACCTCGAGGCTGTCAACGATGTTGTAGCGTCCGCACATGGGTGGGGTCCTGTGTGTAATTGGATGCTATGGAGTATATGTGAATTTGAGGGGCGGCGCTTCCGGCGTCATGCGCCACGGGACAGATCTCGGCTAGAAGCTTCCAGCATCACGATCAGCGGGACAGTCCTCGGGTACACCCTCGCTCCTTGTCCCGCTACTCCTGATGCCTCGATGGACGAAGGTGCCTATTGCGGCTGATTCCAGGCAGTGCTTTCGGAGGTGGGAGCGTGAGCGACGAAAACCTGAGGAGGAACACTCCCACCTTCGGAGGCGCTGTCGGTAGGTGTGGCAGGTTCTCGTCCTGCCGGGCGGCAAATAAAAAAGGGCCACCCGCAGGGTGACCCTTTTGTATTTGGCGCGCCCGGCAGGACTCGAACCTGCAACCCTCGGCTTAGAAGGCCGATGCTCTATCCGGTTGAGCTACGGGCGCGGAACTGGTCCTGCCGCGGCAGATACTGGTTTGCTGGGGCAGCACTGGCGGAGTATTACCCGCCAGGCTTTTGAATATGGGGTGGCTGATGGGGCTCGAACCCACGACAACCGGAGTCACAGTCCGGGGCTCTACCAACTGAGCTACAGCCACCATAAATCCGCGGTAAAAAAGTGGTCGGGGTAGAGAGATTTGAACTCCCGACATCCTGCACCCAAAGCAGGCGCGCTACCAGACTGCGCTATACCCCGACAATCGCCTATTGTCAGAACGTCGTTTTACAGACGTCCCCCAACCGCGAGGACGGCATAATACTCATGCGGGCCGTCTCCGTCAACGATTGATTGCAGTGAATCTACCTTTCTATGCGCCAGCGGCTGCCATCGGTCCCGTCTTCGACAACCACCTTCATTTCATTGAGCCGATCGCGGATTTGATCGGCCAGCGCCCAGTCCTTGTCCGCACGGGCCTGCTTGCGTTGAGCGATAAGCGATTCTATCAATTCGGCGTCAACCTGATCCTCGCCACGACGCAGGAACTGCTCGGCAGAGCCTTGCATCAGCCCCATTACCCCGGCCAGTTTCAGCATCAGCTTGCCCAGCCTGGCAGCCTGCGCCGGTTCGGTCTCCTTGACTCGGTTTATCTCTCTGGCAATATCAAACAGCACGCTGATTGCCTCAGCAGTGTTGAAGTCGTCATTCATCGCCTCCCGGAACGATTTCTCGAACTGGCTGTTGACGAGATCGTTGGCATGGTCGGTGTCCAGACCCCGCACCGCAAGGTACAGACGCTCCAAAGCAGAGGCTGCCTGATCAAGTCCTTTATCCGAGTAATTGATAGGACTGCGATAGTGGCTGGCGACCAGCAGATAACGGACAACATCGGCCGGGTAGCGCTGCAACACATCACGAATAGTGAAAAAATTGCCCAGCGACTTGGACATTTTTTCATTATCGACACGAACTGCTCCGTTGTGCATCCAGTAGCTGGCAAAGTGTTTTCCGGTCGCCGCCTCTGACTGAGCAATTTCATTTTCGTGATGAGGGAACATCAGATCGCTGCCGCCGCCATGTATGTCAAAACTGTCACCCAGGCAGCAGGTGGACATGGCAGAGCACTCGATGTGCCAGCCCGGACGACCATATCCCCATGGCGAGTCCCAGCCCACCTCTTCGTCGCTGGCGGCTTTCCAGAGAGCAAAGTCACGTGGGTCACGCTTCAGCTCACCCACTTCGATTCGCGCGCCGGCCAGCAGCTCTTCCGGATTCTTGTTGGAGAGTTTGCCGTAAGCTTTGAACTGACTGATTGCATAATACACATCGCCGTTCTCCGCCCGATAAGCGTAGTCAGCGGCAATCAGGCGTTCGATCATGCTGATGATTTCACCGATGTGCGCAGTCGCCCTGGGCTCCTGATCGGGTGGCTGTATAAACAGTGCGGCTTCATCCTCATGCGTCGCTTCGATAAAGCGCTCAGTCAGATCCGCAAAGTATTCTCCGTTCTCTTTTGCGCGCCTGAGAATCTTGTCGTCAATATCGGTGATATTGCGGACATAGGTAACCTGATAACCGCAGTAACGGAAATAACGCTGGATTACGTCAAAGGCCACCAGCATTCGCGCATGGCCAATATGTGCATAGTCGTAGGTGGTCAGACCACAGACGTACATGCGGACCTTTCCGGCTTCGGCCGGATTGAACACTTCCTTGCGTCGGGTCAGCGTGTTGTAAAGCGTAATCTCAGGTAAAGTCATCCGTTCTGTTTTCCCCATGAGTCCCGCAGACTCACTGTGCGATTGAATACCAGTCTGTCAGGCCGGCTGTCGTGGCGATCCACACAGAAATACCCTTCCCTTTCAAACTGAAAACTGGCTTCCGGTGCCGCAGACGCCAGTGACGGCTCCACGAGGCAGCCAGTCAGGATCTGCAGCGAGTCAGGGTTCAGGCTGTTCTTGAAGTCTCCGAGCGATTTATCGTCCGGATTCTCATTATTGAACAGTCTGTCATAAATCCTGACTTCGGCAGCTAATGCGGATTCCGCTGGCACCCAGTGAATCACACCCTTGACCTTGCGTCCTTCCGGGTTCTTGCCAAGCGTATCCAGGTCCGCATGGCAGTGGAGCTCAACAACCTCACCACTGTCATCGGTAATAACTTCGTCGCAGCGGATGACATAGGCACCGCGCAGACGGACCTCGCGCTCGGGGCTCAGACGTTTGAACCCCGGCGGCGGCACCTGCTCAAAATCACTGCGGTCAATGTAAAGCGTTTTACCAAACGGAATTTCACGGTGCCCCATGTCATTCTTGGGATGGCATGGCAGTGACAGCGTTTCCTGTTTATCGTCTGGATAGTTGGTCAGAGTCACCTTTAACGGCCGCAGTACACACATGGCTCTGGGTGCATTGGTATCAAGATCATCGCGAATGCTGTGCTCCAGCATGCCAACATCAACAATGCTCTCACTGCGACTCATGCCGATAATGTCGCAGAAATGACGAATCGCGGCCGGCGTATAACCACGCCGGCGCAGACCCGAAAGCGTGGGCATACGCGGATCATCCCAGCCTGAAACCAGGCCCAGCTCTACCATTTCCTTCAATTTACGCTTGCTCATCACGGTGTAGTTGATGTTCAGGCGTGCGAATTCGGTCTGCTGGGGCAGCACGTAAGGCTCATCAGCGCCCATATTGCCCAGTGCATGGCAGGCCTTTCGCAATGACTCCGGTTCCAGATTAACCAGAATCCAGTCGTAAAGCGGACGATGATCCTCAAATTCAAGCGTGCACAAGGAATGTGTGATGTGCTCCAGCGCATCGGAAATACAGTGCGCGTAGTCATACATCGGATAGACATTCCAGCTGTCTGCCGTCTGGTGGTGGCGCAGTTTGCGGATTCGGTAGATTACCGGGTCACGCATATTGATATTCGGCGATGCCATATCAATCTTCGCGCGCAGGCTGTGCTCGCCATCAGCGAACTCGCCTGCCTGCATGCGCTGGAACAGGTCCAGGTTTTCGTCAACACTGCGCTCGCGATAGGGGCTGTTGCGACCCGGCTCGGTCAGGGTGCCGCGATACTCGCGAGCCTCATCGGGTGTCAGGCTGCACACATAGGCCTTGCCATTGCGGATCAACTGCAAAGCAAAATCATACAGGTGCTGAAAATAAGACGAGGTGTAACGTACTTCGCCGTTCCACTCAAATCCCAGCCACTCAATGTCAGCCTTGATGGCATCGATGAACTCCTGGCTTTCCTTGGCCGGGTTGGTATCGTCAAAACGCAGGTTGCAGGCCGCTCGGGCACGATCCTTAAACTGCTGTGCCAGACCAAAGTTCAGGCAGATGGACTTGGCATGTCCGATATGCAAAAAGCCGTTGGGCTCAGGTGGAAAACGCGTCTGCACCCGACCATTGTGTTTGTCCAATCCCAGATCCTGCTCGATCATGTGGCGAATGAAGTGCGACGGCGACTTTCCGGCGGCTTCTGCGGAATTGTGGCTCTTGTCAGCGTTTCCGTGCTTAGCGTTTGGCGGGCTGCTTGCGGTCATAGTGGCGAATCTGCTTTCTCGAAGGACATAAAGTCATTATTATAGCGGCTCTGACCATTAAGCAGAACCGACGAGTAGCGTGAATTATGATTGTTTTTAAGACCAACTACGGTGATATTCAGATCGAACTGGATTTCGACAAGGCCCCTGCCTCCGCGGCCAATTTCCTGAAGTACGCCCGCGACGGCTTTTATGACGGTACCATCTTCCACCGCGTCATCGACAACTTCATGATTCAGGGTGGTGGATTCACTTCAGGCATGAGCCAAAAGGACAACGGCAGCCCCATCCAGAATGAAGCTGACAATGGCCTCAGCAACGATGTTGGCACTGTCGCCATGGCGCGCACTTCCGACCCTCACTCTGCCACATCCCAGTTTTTTATCAACGTTGCCGACAATGGGTTTCTGAATCACAAGAACAAGACTCCACAGGGCTGGGGTTATGCAGTATTCGGCAAGGTGACTGACGGCATGGATGTGGTTAATCGCATCAAGGCCTGTCGCACTGGTTATGTTGCCGGTCATCAGGATGTGCCGCTGGACGAAGTAATCATCACCAGCACCGAGGTCACCTACCCGGAGTCGTGATACGCTCGACCAGGAAATAATAATTATCCCAGGGAATGCTATGACTGACGTACAGGCAAGCCATGAGCAGCCAAACGGTGACCAGCCCGGCAAAAAAACGCTGTTCATCTCGGATCTGCACATAGAAACCCCGGAAGGTCCCATCATCAATACCTTTCTGCAGCTGCTGAAAACGCGGGCAAAGGGTTGCGATGCCGTCTATATTCTGGGAGATCTGTTTGAGGCCTGGATCGGCGACGACGACGAAAACCCGGCCGCCGACAAGGTGGCCAGCGCCCTGAGCGCCCTGGCGGGAGACGGTACCCGGATATTCCTGATGCATGGTAACCGCGACTTCCTCATTGGTGAGGATTACGCACGTCGCTGTGGTGCCAGCATCCTGCCGGATCCCACCATCATAGATTGTTATGGCCATAAAGTGGCATTGATGCATGGCGACAGTCTATGTACGCGCGACACTGCCTACATAAAGTTTCGCGAACAGTTGCGTGATCCCAAATGGCAGCAGAATTTTCTGGCGCGACCACTGCTGGAGCGCCTGATGGTTGCGCAGCAGATGCGCCAGCAAAGCAAGGAGGCCAACAGCAACAAGGCCTCCGACATCATGGATGTCACCCACGAGGAAGTGGTCCGTCAACTGGATAAACTTCAGGTCAACCTGCTGATACACGGGCACACACACCGCCCCGGCATCCACACCATCCGTTTACCCGATCCGATAAATGGCCGCGATGAAGCACACCGCATTGTGCTTGGCGCCTGGGACCAGAAAGCCTGGGTACTGGAATTTACGCCGGATGGCTATGAGCTGAAGCCACTGCCTCACGTCACCAGCTCTGGGAAGTAGCGCATTTGATGCGCCTCGCAAAGCAGCAATAGCTGGCTGTCCATCTCCTCAGCCAGCTGCGCAGGCGACAGTTGCTTGAAGTCATCGCGCACTTCCACGCCAAATTCGGCAAAGTCTGTTACTGCCTGATGACGCTTTTTCAGCAGGTTGTGCAACCAGCAGCTCGGTGACAGGGTCGCGTTGTAGGGCACACCGTGACGTTTAAGGCCCATGGCCAGCGTGCTGGGCGAGCGGATAATAAAGCGCGTTTCCACAATGGGCTGGATCAATTGCTCCAGCCGATCAACAACAGCCTGCTTCTGACTCTGAGTGAAGGCATTCCATTCAATGACCTCAAAGGCAAAACGCTTGCATCCACGGCAGATGGTATCGCCCACTGATGTTGTGGAGCAGATGCCAATACACGGGGTTTTAACGGGCTGTTCAGGCATTAAGTGATCCTGTCATCGAGTTATGCGGTATCTTGCAAGTGACTGCGAACTGGAAATTTTCTGCATTTTACACTAAAATCGTGGCCCATTTTTCACCGCTTACCCTATTTGTTTCACCATTACCTGAAGGGGATTACTGTGTTAGAAGCCTATCGTAAACACGTGGCCGAACGGGCTGAACTGGGTATCGTGCCCAAACCTCTGGATGCGGCGCAGGTTGCCGAGCTGGTTGAGTTGCTGAAAGTACCGCCAGCTGGCGAAGAAGACTTTATCCTCGATCTGATTACCAATCGCGTCCCTGCGGGTGTGGACGAGGCAGCTTATGTTAAAGCCGGATTTCTGTCGGCCATCGCCAAGGGTGAAGCCACATCCCCTCTGATCGACAGGAAGCACGCGGTAAAACTGCTGGGCACCATGCTCGGCGGCTACAACATCACCACGCTGGTGCAACTGCTGGATGATGCCGATCTGGCCGAAGCAGCCGCTGAAGAGTTGAAACACACCCTGCTGATGTTTGACGCCTTTCATGACGTTGAAGAAAAAATGCAGGCCGGCAATGCCCACGCCAAAGCACTGATCGAGTCCTGGGCGGAGGCCGAATGGTTCCTGAACCGTCCCGAAGTCCCCAAAAAGCTGACTGCCACTGTTTACAAAGTCCCCGGCGAAACCAATACCGATGACCTGTCGCCTGCTCCTGATGCCTGGTCCCGTCCGGATATCCCGTTGCATGCGCTGGCCATGTACAAGATGCCTCGCGAGGGCGTCACCAATGCAGCCGAACAGATTGCCGAGCTGAAGAAAAAAGGTCACCCGGTGGCACTGGTCGGCGATGTGATGGGTACCGGCTCGTCACGCAAATCCGCCACCAACTCTGTACTGTGGAATATCGGCAATGATATCCCCTACATTCCCAACAAGCGTGATGGTGGTATCTGTATTGGCGGCAAGATTGCTCCAATTTTCTTCAATACCATGGAAGACGCCGGCGCCCTGCCCATCGAGTGCGATGTGGACAAGATGGAAACCGGTGATGTCATTGACATCTATCCCTATGAGGGCAAAGTACTGAAGCATGGCAGCGACGAGCTGGTATGCGAATTCGAATTAAAAACCGATGTACTGCTGGACGAAGTTCGTGCCGGCGGCCGGATTCCTCTGATTATTGGCCGCGGACTGACGGATAAGGCACGCACAGCGCTGGGGCTGCCTCACTCGACTGTATTCCGCAAGCCCTTCACCGTGGCTGACTCCGACAAAGGCTTTACGCTGGCTCAAAAAATGGTTGGCAAAGCCTGTGGTGCCAAGGGCGTTCGTCCGGGCAGCTACTGCGAGCCCAAAATGACCACGGTCGGCTCTCAGGACACCACCGGTCCGATGACTCGCGACGAGCTGAAAGATCTGGCCTGCCTGGGCTTCTCTGCCGACCTGGTGATGCAGTCCTTCTGTCACACGGCGGCTTACCCCAAGCCAGTCGATATCGATACCCAGCACACACTGCCTGATTTCATCCAGACCCGCGGTGGTGTAGCGCTGCGCCCGGGCGATGGCATCATTCACAGCTGGCTGAACCGCATGCTGTTGCCTGACACCGTGGGCACCGGCGGCGACTCGCACACCCGCTTCCCGATTGGCATTTCCTTCCCGGCCGGTTCCGGTCTGGTGGCCTTTGCTGCCGCCACCGGCGTCATGCCGCTGGATATGCCGGAATCCGTGCTGGTGCGCTTCAAGGGAGAGATGCAGCCTGGCATTACTCTGCGGGATCTGGTCAATGCCATTCCCTACGCTGCCATTCAAAGTGGTGACCTGACGGTCGCCAAGAAAGGCAAAAAGAACATTTTCTCCGGCCGTATCCTGGAGATCGAAGGTCTGCCAGATCTGAAAGTCGAGCAGGCCTTCGAACTGTCAGACGCATCGGCGGAGCGTTCTGCCGCAGGTTGTACCATCCGCCTGGGCAAAGAACCCATCATTGAATACTTCAAGTCCAATATTGCCCTGCTGCGCTGGATGATCAGTGAAGGTTACGGCGATCCACGCACCCTGGAGCGTCGTGCGCAGGCCATGGAAGCCTGGCTGGAAGATCCGCAGTTGATGGAGCCGGACGCCGATGCCGAGTACCACAAGATTATCGAAATCGATCTCAATGAGATCAAAGAACCGCTACTGGCCTGCCCGAACGATCCGGACGACGTCAAAACGCTGTCTGATGTGCAGGGCGCCAAAATCGATGAGGTGTTTATCGGCTCCTGTATGACCAACATCGGTCATTTCCGCGCCGCCAGTGAAGTGTTAAAGCAGGTCAAGGGCACATTGCCAACGCGTCTGTGGGTGTCTCCTCCCACCAAGATGGACCAGCACCAGCTCACCGAAGAGGGCATTTACAGCGTCTTTGGCGTCGCCGGCGCACGGACCGAGATGCCCGGCTGCTCGTTGTGCATGGGCAACCAGGCGCGAGTGGCACCCAACTCAACAGTGATTTCAACCTCAACCCGTAACTTCCCCAACCGCCTGGGCGATGGTGCCAATGTGTATCTGGCCTCATCCGAACTGGCGGCTGTGGCGGCAGCGCTGGGCAAGATACCAACCATGGAGGAATATATGTCCTACATGGGTGAGGTGAAGACCATGTCGGATAGCATTTATCGCTATCTGAACTTCAATGAGATCAAAGAGTACATGGAAGCAGCGGAGCGTCAGAAGGCGATTCCGGTCACCAACGTGGTTGAGGTTGCCTGAGCGTAGCCACTGCCAGCAACACCATGCGCCAGAGCGCACAGAATGACTGTGCCTCTGGCGATGTCTTAATGATCGACCATCAGGGGGCAATATGGTTGCTGTAACGGTTTCCGACTACCGCCGGGCTGCCCGGCGGCGATTGCCACCTCTTTTTTTCGAGTATCTGGACGGCGGCTCCTACAGCGAGCTGACCCTGGCGCGCAACGTCGCCGACATGCAGGCACTGGCCCTGCGTCAGCGTGTCATGTGTGATGTCTCCGAGCTCTCCACTGAAGTTGAACTGTTTGGCCAGAAACTGGCCCTGCCACTGGCACTCGGGCCTATCGGGTTTGCCGGTATGTTTGCACGTCGCGGTGAAGTACAGGCTGCAAAAGCGGCGGCCCGCGCCGGCGTGCCATTCTGTCTCTCGACAGTGGGAATCTGCAGTGTAGAAGAAGTCACCCGGGAGGCCCCTATGCCGCCCTGGTATCAACTTTACATGATCCGTGATCGCGGTTACATGGAGCAGCTTCTGCAGCGGGTTGCCGCCTGTGGTTGCCCGGTTCTGGTGTTTACCGTGGACCTGCCGGTTGCCGGCGCCCGCTACCGTGATGTGCATTCCGGCATGTCATCCGCGCCCGGTCTGATGACCAGTCTGCGACGGGTCTGGCAGGGCGTTACGCATCCGCGCTGGCTCTGGGACGTTCAGCTCAATGGTCGTCCCCACGTATTTGGCAATATTGTTGATGCGGTGCCCGATAATAGCGGTTTCGGCTCGTTCGCTGGCTGGGTTCAACGCAACTTCGATCCGACCGTAACCTGGGATGACATCGCCTGGGTTCGCGAGCGCTGGAAAGGCCCCATCGTGATCAAGGGAATTCTGGACCCGGAAGATGCGCGATCTGCTATCGCGGCTGGAGTCGACGGGCTGGTCGTGTCAAATCACGGTGGGCGTCAACTGGACGGCGTCCCCGCCAGTGTCACTGCCCTCCCCGATATTGTCGAAATTGTTGATGGCAAAATACCCGTACTGATGGACGGTGGCGTCCGGTCCGGGCTGGATGTCTTGCGGGCCCTGGCGCTGGGTGCCGATGCCTGTCTGCTGGGAAGAGCCTGGGCTTATCCGCTGGCTGCTGGCGGTGAGCAGGCAGTGGCAAAGATGCTCAGCCTGCTGCGCGCAGAACTCAAGGTCGCCATGTCACTGACCGGTTGTACCGATGTGCGCAAGGCCGGCCGGGAGCTGCTGGTTCAGCGAAAACTCTGATGTAATGCACGACACCGTGTCTGGAAACCTGTTGCTCTGCAGACTTACCCAGACAGCGGTGCCGCGCATAACCCTGTCAGCGGCGCTCGACCCAGTGATCGACTACAACGCCATCTTTAATTTCCAGAGCCAGTGTTTCGGTTTCTTCGCGCTCCACGTCAATGTGGAACAGCAGGAACAGACCGATCTCTGACTCAGACGACTGCGTATTGCGATAACGCCACACTTCCGAACCGTCGTCGTAGCGGGAAACGCGATCCGGGCTGCCAAATGTCTGCCTGATCCACTCGCTTTCTGTTTCACCTGTCACCAATCGTTCCCGGTCCGCCGAATGCCACTGTGTCTGTGACTGGCTCTGTTTGGAATCCACTACAAACAGACATCCCATCAGCCCAGAACACAGTACTGCCACGCCCAATAATTTCCACATAGTCCCTCCAGAATCCCTGTTCTTTTTTCACTGTTGCCAGCAGCTTTATTGCTGCCCCGGCCAACGTGGATAAAGCAGATTTCATGCCAGCGCAAAAAAGAAACATAGATAATTGATTTTTATATACATTTAATTTCAAACCCAAAAAGTCATGTGGCCAATTACACAACTTGATCGTTTTAGTCACCATCTGTTGGTGATAAATGCCACCAAATCATTGCCGACTGCGCGACCGCTTCAGGTACCAGCCTGGAGTGTCAATGCCAGCAGACAGGACACGGCGTGCGATAGACACGTCAGATGGACATGACGCTCTGGCGGACTGATCCTATACTTGCTGCGATGAACGCCGCCTTAACCGGCACTTCAAGGACCCGTCCTTTAAAGCAGGAATTTTTTATGACGCGATTAGCCAGCCTACTTAAACAAACCATAGCGCCGTCCGTAATGGCTTGCGCTCTGATGACTGCATCACTGCATGTCACCGCACAAAACGAAATCATCCGTGGCGAAATCCCCGCCATGCCAGAGATTACCTGGATCGAGTCACCAGAGGGTTATCAGGTCGAAGAATTTGCCAGCGATCTTCAGGTAGTCTGGACCATTCGTTTTACACCGGATGGCGAGCGTATATTCGTCACAGAGCGCCCCGGCCGTGTCCGCATCCTGTCACCCGATGGCAGCATGCAGCCTGAACCATGGCTTTCTCTGGAAGATCAGATTTTTTTCCAGGGCGAGAGTGGCCTGACCGGACTGGCCCTGCATCCGGACTACCCTGCCGTGCCCTGGGTATACATCATGTATACCTATATGAGCGATGAGGGCCCGTACAACCGCATAAGCCGATTTACAGAAGTCGACGGCAAGGCCGGTGACGAAACCATCCTGTATGACAAGCTGGCCGCGCAGGCACGAGGCGGCAGTCACAGCGGCGGCACCCTGCAGTTTGGTTCCGATGGCATGCTGTATGTGGCTACCGGTGATGCTTTCGAACGACAGCGCTCAAATGATCTTGAAGATCTGAGCGGTGCGGTGCTGAGGATTACACCAGAGGGTGAAGTGCCTGCTGATAATCCCTGGCCGGACAACCCCATCTGGGCACATGGCATGCGCAATCCACACGGCCTCAGCTGGCAACCTGGCACCGGCAAGTTGTTCACCGGCGATCATGGTCCAACCGGCGAAGACCAGCTGATGGCACATGATCGCATCGTGGTTCTGGAAGGCGGTCGACATCACGGTTGGCCTGTAGGTGTAGGTGCCATGAACTCACCGGATTATGTTGACCCTATTCTGACTTTTATACCGTCGTCTCCACCGGGCGACGTGCTGTTCTATACCGGTGATCTGATGCCAGAACTGAAAAACAACCTGTTTGTGTCGGTGCTGGGTTTTCAGCCCCAGGACCGCCAGAACCTGATGCGTATCAAGTTTGAGGATCCTCAGGACCCCTCGCGCCCGACAGCAATTGAACGCTGGTTCAATGACGGCGCCGGCAACAGTGTCTATGGTCGCTTGCGCGCGCTGGCAATTGGCCCTGATGGCGCTCTTTACGTGGGCACCAGCAATCACGATGGACGGCAGATGACTGCAGAACAGCGCGAGCAGCCCGACCGCATTCTGCGTATAACGCCTGCCAACTAAACGCAGCCCCGACCTTCCCACTGCGTGTGGCTGGCGTCACACGCAGTGAAATTTCACAAATTGTCTATTGACCTCATGTCGCACGAATTGTTATCCATCAACCGTGGAATTCATTCTATGCGTATTTAACAGGAGGTTAGCCATGAAATTCCATTCACCTGTCATTGCATCCGCTGTTCTTGGCCTGGGAGTCGCCTGTGCGGCCAGCGCAGCCGATCGACCCGTGCCATTATATGCTGAAGGAACCGGTGAACTGACCGTCCCCATGGCGGATGTCAGTGGCACACCGGGCCACTTTCAGGACATCAAACTGGTGCCTGCTGGCGAAGACCTGTGGGAGCTTACTGAGTTCAAGGAAGGCAAATTGCTGGACGTCATCACTGAAGTGACGGCCGTTCAGAGTAACGAAACTCCTGCGCAGGTGCTGCTGCGTATAGATGGTCAGTTTCCCACTGGATGCGGTCAGATTGGTTACGTCCGCGAGACACGCTCTGATAATCAGATCAACGTCAGCATCTTTTACCTGAACGACCTGTGGTTGGAGAATCCGGCCGTTGTGCTGTGTACCCAGGCAGTCAGACCCTTTACAGAAGTTATACCACTGTCCGTTTACGGCCTTGAAGCCGGCACCTACACCTACGAGGTTAACGGTGAGTTCAGCGGGCAGTTCACCTTGCAGCAAGACAACGTCATCCCGGCCGACACAACCGCGCCCTGATCATGACATTGTCTGACTGTGCCGAAAATTGCCGGTTGCCAAAAGCCTGTTAAAGGCTTTTGGTAACCACTTCGTACACATCCTTGGACAGGTCGGCCTGGCTGGCAATGCGTTGCAGCTGGGCCTTCATCAATGGCTGGCGATCAGCGTCGTATCGGCGCCAGCGCGTCAGCGGCGTCAACAGTCGCGCAGCAATCTGGGGATTGAGCCTGTCCAGAGTGATAACCTGATCAGCAAGGAATCGATAGCCTTCACCATCAATCTGATGGAAATTGACCGGATTGCCGTTGCAGAACGCGCCAATGACTGCGCGCACCTTGTTCGGGTTACGGATATCAAACGCGGCATGCTTCATCAGCGCTTCAACCCGCTGCAGTGCGCCAGCGCGGGTGGCCGTAGCCTGTATGGTGAACCACTGATTCACGACCAGCGATTCATGGCGCCACTTGTCATAGAACGCGGCAAGTGCCTTCTCGCGGATTTCATCAATGCCAGTCTGCTCGCCATTGACCAGCAGCCGCAGCGCCATATCGATATCCGTCATATTGCTGCTCTGTTCAAACTGCGCGTGACAGATCCGCAGGGCTTCTTCACCCTTGCCACCCTGCAGGCGCATCAGATACGCCAGGCACAGGTTCTTCAGTGCACGGCGGGCGATGGCATCTGCTGTTGGCTGATACGGCTCATCAGACTGACACAAATGATAAAGCCGGGCGAAGGAAGTGGCATGTTCAATGGCCAGTGTATCGGCAAGCGCCTCACGGACAGCATGGATACCGTCCACATCGATCGTTTCATTCTGTTCGGCCAGGTAGGCCTCAGAGGGTAACGCGAGAATCCTGGCAACCATGGCCTGATCCAGCTCCCTGACACTTTCCGCATCGCTGATGGCAGCCGCAAGAATATCACCATAGGCCTTGATCAGACGCTGATCCGGCGTGGCCGACTTCTCCTTCTGCCGGGCAGACAGCAGATCATCAATCACACCCGTGGCCAGTTCCTGCGCTGCATTCCAGCGATTGAAGCCATCGGTATCGCGTGTCATCTGAAACAGCAGCTGATCACGCGTGTATTCAAATTTCAGTTTGACCGGCGCTGAAAAACCGCGCAGCAAAGACGGGAAAGGCTGCTGCGAGAGACCGACAAATTCAAAGGTCTGCTCTTCTTCTGTGACATCGAGTACAAGTTCGTCTGCTGGCTGCTGATCGGTGGCTTTCAGGCGCAGCGGCAGGTGCTGTCCCTGATCGTCCAACAGTGCAATACGGAGTGGTATGTGGAATGCCGGCTTGTCTGCACATTCGGGAGTTGGCGGGCAGCTCTGCCGCACGGTGAGGCTGTAGACCTCACTCTCTGCATCATAGGCACCAGAGACACTCAGCACGGGTGTGCCGGCGTAACTGTACCAGCGCCGGAACTGCGTAAGGTCGACGCCGCTGGCATCTTCCATGGCTTTTACAAAATCTTCGGTCGTAACTGCCTGACCGTCGTGACGCTCGAAGTAAAGATCAGATCCTTTGCGGAACATTTCCGGCCCCAGCAGCTCACGTATCATACGCACCACTTCTGCGCCTTTTTCGTAAATGGTCAGCGTATAGAAATTGGAGATCTCCATATAGGAGTCGGGTCTCACAGGATGTGCCATCGGGCTGGCATCTTCAGCAAACTGCAAAGTGCGCAAGAAGCTGACATCCTCGACCCGTTTGACGGTCCGTGATCCCATGTCTGCAGAGAACTCGGCATCCCGGAAAACAGTAAAGCCTTCTTTCAGACTTAGCTGGAACCAGTCGCGGCAGGTGACGCGATTGCCAGACCAGTTATGGAAATACTCGTGAGCAACAACGGCTTCCACACGCTGGAATGCCGTGTCCGTAGTGGTCGACGCATTGGCCAGCACACAGGAGGTATTAAAGATGTTCAGTCCCTTGTTCTCCATGGCCCCCATATTGAAGTCGTCGACGGCAACGATCATGAAAATGTCCAGATCGTATTCTCGGCCATACACGTCCTCATCCCAGCGCATTGCATTCTTCAGTGACTGCATGGCATGGTCACACTTGTCCAGATCCTTTTCTTCAACAAAGATACGCAGGTCAATTGTGCGGCCAGAGCAGGTAGTGAACGTATCATCAATTGACTTGAGGTCACCGGCTACCAGCGCGAACAGATAGCAGGGTTTACGGAACGGATCCTCCCAGGTCACCCAGTGCCGACCATCAGGCAATTCTCCGCGCGCGATATCGTTGCCGTTCGACAACAGAACCGGATACTTTGTCTTGTCCGCAACGATAGTTGTGACAAAGCTGGACATCACATCAGGGCGGTCCAGGTAATAGGTGATCTTGCGAAAACCCTCGGCCTCGCACTGTGTGCAGAACATACTGCTGGAACGATAAAGTCCTTCCAGACTGGTGTTCTCCTGCGGCCGGATGCGGGTTTCGATGGCCAGCTCAAACGACGCATCACTGTCTCCTGCCAGGAGTCTGTCCAGTGACAGCAGCGTCAGCGTCTCGTCTTCCAGTTGATAGGCATCCTGGGTCAGCTGCCGGCCATTGATGGCGACCTTCAGCAGCTCCATGTCCTGCCCGTTCAATGTCAGGTTTTGCCCACTGCTGTCTCCACATTCCGGGTTTCTGCGCATGGTCAGCTGTGACTTTACCAGCGTTTCATTATCACCCAGTTCGAATCGCAGTTCGGTTCTGTCAATCAAAAACGGCGGCAGCTGATAGTCCTTCAGATAGACGGTACGCGACTGTGCATCTCTCATGGTGTTTCAAACCTCTTTTGTTTACTGGGCCACTTCAATTTCGTAGCCACCAAAACGGCGCATGTTGATGACGCCATTGTCGAACATCAGGTATTGACCGCGAATACCCAGCAACTTGCCTTCGACCAGTGGGTCCTTGTCAAAATTGAAGGACACAATCTTCTCAGGATGACCGGATATCGGATATTTAATTTCTATTGGATCCACACCGTTGATGGTACTGATGGCGTGAAAACCAAAACGCTGCTGCGCTTCGTCGATGTCTTTTTTGCACAGCTCGAGCAGGTGATCGCGTTCTGCAGGCAGGTCAATGATCTGGTCACCTTCCCGCAACATGTCACGCCAGTTTGTCTTGTCGGCGACATGCTGTTTGAACATCACTTCCAGCACACCACTTTGCAGGCGGCTGCGCACGCGCAGAATCGGCAGGGCCTGCACGGCACCCTGATCTATCCAGCGTGTCGGAATCTGCGTGGCACGTGTGATACCCACTTTGATGCCAGAGGAATTGGCCAGATACACAATATGATCCTGCATGCAGAATGCCTCACCCCACCAGGGCTCGCGGCAGGTACCCTGATCGTAATGACACTTTTCGGGGTGAATGATGCAGCTGTCACACTGTGCCAGACTCTGGAAACAGGGATAGCAATAGCCCTGGTTGAAACTCTTGTTGCTGTTGCGACCACAATGCACACAGTTGATGGTGCCGGTAAAACGCAGGCGCAGTGATGAACCAATCAGTGGATTCAGCGCCAGGCGAGTATCTCCCACCGGCAGACTGTATTGTACCGGCTGTTCCAGCCGGCTATGTAGTTTTTGTATATTGCCGCAGGCCAGGATTTGCACTGTCGCGATTCTCCGCAGGAATTTTGGTTTGGAACTGTCGTGAGATCAGTGCCGCGTTGTACCTGGCGGCAGAATGGTGACTGGCGCTGGTTTGGAAGCGTCGTCGTCATCACAATGGGACTTCTTCAGGCCAGTGCGATCGATATAACCAACGCGAGCCTCTTCCGGCAGGTGCTGCTCGTAAGCAATGATGGCCTGCAGGCAATACTCAAGCTGCTCGGCAGTAAGTTTACGCCCATCCGGCCACTTCCCCAGCTCGACAGCTGTTTTCAGGTTTTCGTGAACTTCCGGCGTCATCATCGCCAGAATGTCCTGTATCGATTGAATCGAGTTGTCCGACATTCCCCTACCTCGTGGATCTGTATATTAAGGCAGCCAGAGCACCAGCCAGCATACCTGACACCAGGCCACCGGCATGGGCGGCTGATGCGATATATCCGGACGCCAGCACTTCCATCAGTACCAACGCCACCAGAAACAACATTATCATGCCCAGTGGCAATCGCAATTGCGAGTTGGGCAGCAGACTCTGCCATACCCAGATAAACCCAAGCTGGCCATATACCACACCCGACATGCCTCCAAAGTTCGAGGCACCTGTCCACATATACTGGGCTACATTGCCAGCTACAGCCATCCAGACCATTATCAGCAAATAGCGCCAGGAGCGGAGCTCAGGCTCCATGACACGACCGAAATACCAGAGCCACAGGGTATTAAAAATCAGGTGCACGGCACCGAAATGCAACAGCGCCGGCGTAAACAGCTGTAGTACTGACAGCGGACCGGACAGGCCACCGGACTGATTCAGTTCGGGAAAAAACAGGCCGCGGACTGCGTAGGCATCGGCGCCCAGATTACTGATCACCGCCACCACCAGACAGGCAGCGATCAGAATCACTGTCACCGGCGCCAGCCATGCCGCATTGACCAGATTCTGCAACATCCCTTTGACTGGCAGCAGCTCCGATGGCGCAATCGCAGCACCGTCTGGCGGCTGCAGACGGCCTTGCTGCCAGGCGTCGAAATACTCGCTAATCAGCTCGGCTTCGGGCTCAGAGCGGGCCCAGACAACAAGCTTGCCGGACTCCTCTGTGATGTGATGTGGCACACCGTGCGCAGACAGAATGGCCACCAGCGGACGCAGATCCAGGCTTGCAGAGACCGAAACCGCTCTATGCATCGTCACGAACCAGCCGATTGCCCCAGCCGAGTTTACTGCGACAGATTTCGTAATAATTGTAATCAAGCGGGTGAATCAGTCGCAGCGCACTGCTCTTTTTCCTGACAATGATTTCATCGCCAGGTTCGGTGTGAAAGCGCACAGCTCCGTCGCAACTGACCAGGGGTGGTATGGCACGCTGCTTTACCACCACAATCCGGATTTCCAGATCAGCATCTACCACCAGCGGGCGACTGCTGAGTGTATGGGGATACATGGGCACCAGCACCAGTGCATTGAGATTGGGGTGCATGATGGGCCCGCCAGCGGACAGCGAGTAAGCAGTTGAGCCAGTCGGAGTTGCCACAATCAGACCGTCCGACTGCTGTGAGTTAACGAACTGTCCGTCGATGAACAGCTCAAACTCAATCATCTGCGCCGCGGTGCCTGGGTGCAGCACAACATCGTTCAGAGCGGTTCCACCGGGAAGCGTCTCATCATCCCGAAGTACCGAGAATTCCAGCATGAACCGGCTTTCTTCCCGATAATTGCCGGCCAGCACGGCATCCAGCGCGGACTCCAGCTCCTCTGGCAGAATATCGGTGAGAAAACCGAGTCTGCCGCGGTTGATGCCGAGCACCGGTACATCGTGATTGATCAGCGCCCGGGCCGCATTGAGCATGCTGCCATCGCCCCCCACAACCACCACCAGGTCACACTCGCCGCCCAGTTCATGTCGGCGGCACTCTGGCAGCGACAGTTCCGGCACCAGTTCAGCGGTTCGCTGCTCAAGCACAATCTGCAGGCCGCGAGCCTGAAGAAACTCGATCAGCCGATGCAGCGTAGACACCACGCCGGCGTGACCGGGACGTCCCATCAGACCCAGCTTGGTAAAGGTTGGCATAAGTTGGATTCCGCGCTAAGTGTAATCTGCGCGGGAGTATAACACGGGATACAGGACACACACGTGACCGGCGGTGGGCGTGAGCTCAGGGCACCGGATCAATATGGACGACCAGCGGCTCTTCGGTATAGATGACCTCACCGGTGTCCAGCAGTTGATAGGCCATAAAGATTACCAGCGGGTGGCCAACCAGCTCCGGCAGCGGCTGAAAGTCCTGCAGAACACGCAGGTACTCTACCGGCTTGAGAGTCTCAGCTTCACGATAGGCAACCAGATCTGCGGCACTGCCGTCCCAGTCGAATATTTCGCCCTTCTGGTTTAATTGCACAATACCAAAACCGGCCGAGCTCAGATCAGCCACCATGTGGAACTGGCCGGCACGCCCGACGTGAGCCGGATCAATATAAAAATCAGCAGTAACATCCATGCGCTGGCTGGGCGTCACACGGTAGGTGTAATTCAGACCTTTGTCGACGGTGGCTGCCAGGGCAATCCGGGCTGAGGTCTCGCGACCACTGAGGTTGGCAACCAGCCTGGATGGCAGCTCCGGCACGGTGACCGGCATGTAGTCGGCAATCTGGTAGCGGACCAGATTCAGGGCTCGAACGGCATCGGCGCCGCGCTGCCGGTCACGATGGTCAACACCACAGGGCTGGCCGCCGCCACAATCAAGAGTCGGACTGGAGAACAGAGACACCCGCCTGGCGCTGCCGAAAAGAGACGGATTGGCCATGACAGTCGCAAACTGGTTGTCTACCGCGTGACCGGTGGCATAGGGGAAAGTGCCGCCCTCACCGTCCTGCCGATGCGAGTGTGTCAGACCCATGTTATGCCCTATTTCATGTACCAGGACACTGCTGACCGGGCAATCAATGCCCACCAGGGAAAATGCGTACTCACGATCCGCGAAGGCTGTCATATCGCCATAGCTTCTGTAGCCACCCAGGTTCGCCAGACCACAAAGCTCGCCGCGTGAGGTCATTGGCCGAAACAGAACCACCAGGTCAGCGCCGTAGCGCTGACGCAACTGTGGTATCTCAGCAAATGCAGAATGACTGCCATTCGTCAGTTGTTCCAGCTGGGTATGGAAGTCCACTTCGCGTCCCGGGTAGTTGACCTGCCCGTGGTAAACCGGGCGCAGCGTGATGCCAACGCCGCTGTTCTGGTAAATCTGATTGGCAACGCTGATCATCTGATTGATTCGAGTAGCCGCATTGGCGCCATACTGGGCAACCACATCCGGGGTAAACAGGGCCATGACATCAACCACGACGTGCCCCAGCGGATCTTCGGGCACGCGGCCAGCAACGGCGGCGTTAAATGCGCTCTGACCGTTACCGCCGCCAGTGACATCGTTGACCACATTAATCCAGCTATCCTGACGCGTCTGTCCTACATAGACGGTGCTTAGCAGGCGCATTGGCTGCGCTTTGGCATCAACGCGCACCACATAACTGAGTGAGCGCGACGCACCGGGTGCCAGCGCGTCTGGCAGGCGGCAATTCAGGATGTGCTGGCTGGGCGATGCGCGGGTCCAGATGGACTGACAGGCCGGCGCCCGCACAAGTTGTGCATCTTCCAGAATAAAATAGACGTCGGCTTCCAGGCCATTGAGGCTGCGGTTGCTGCGATTGGTCAACGTTAATGTCACTTCCAGCTCCGCCGACTGCCCGACAAATACAACATCACGGCTGAACTGCTGGGAGATTTCGACCTGCTGCGTGCTGTTGGCCTGTGTGGGTCCGGCGCTGTCACCTGCATTGGTCATTGGTTTAGGATTTGCCTGCGGCTCGCGGGCAACCCGATGTACCGGCGCCAGATCGTGTCTGCCCGGCACCACGAAGTCACTATGCGTGGCCGCCAGTCGCGCCTCGTCCGGTTGGTAAAAGCGCCCCGTCACAACATCGTTATCTCGCTCGCCGTCAAACAGCCAGCGTTCGTCATTGATCTGGATCTCGGCGAATGCCACTTCGCGATTCAGCGTGATGATCAGGCTGGCATTGTTACCGGCATCGTGTCCGCTGATGACGCGGTCACCATTGATGTAGTGCTGGTCCTGTTCAATAAGCACTGCCAGTGATTGTTCGTGTGTTGGCAGTCGAAATTCGAGAGTACTTCCTTCTCTGAGCAGCTCCAGATCAGCAACCGGAAAAGTAAGGCTGTGATCCTCTGGAGTGGTATCCGCCAGGGCCGGCGCCACGGGTGTCAGCAGCAGGCCCGCGATCAGCAGAGACAGTCCGCAAATACACAGCACAGCGCGACGGAACCGTGCCTTGCACTGGTCCGGAACGCTGAGCGTCCTGCCGGAAATTGAATGAGGGTGGCTGATTGCCATAATTAACACGCCATTTCGCATATCTGGGGCAGCTTAACCCGGCGTGGGAAAATTTTCCACTAATCTGTCGAACGGGGCACATTGGCAGCCAGCAGACCACCCGTATGCAGTGCCAGCAGGCGCGTACCGGGCGGATAATCATCCCGCTCCAACCTGGTGAATATGGCTGCCAGCAGCCTTCCGGAGTAGACAGGCTCCAGAGGAACGTCATGTTGTTCCGAAAAGTCCGCGATGAAGTCCAGCAGCGACTGAGGCTGTTTGGCATATCCACCAAAATGAGCATCCTGCGTATCCAGGCACCAGTTTGCGTCATGAGGATCGGCACCCAGTTGCTGCAACCAGCCAGCAACCTCGGCGGTCAGCGGTTCGCCCCCTTTGAGCACCACGTGCCCGGTGACCTTTATGGCCGGCGACAGACTGCTGCTCTGCAGACCGGCTACCAGACCCGCCAGCGTAGTTGCCGTGCCGCAGGCCAGACAGATTTCACTGCCAGCGAGATCGGCGACCTGTTCAAGCAGCAGACTCGCGAGGCGCTGGCAGCCTTCGACACCCGCCAGATTGGCGCCACCCTCAGGTATCACCCAGGCGGGGCCATGCTGATCAAGAAGTTGTTTTATGAAGACAGGATCATGGCGCTGTCGGTAGTCTGTGCGGCTGACAGGCACAAGGTGCATGCCTCTGGAAATGACAAACTGCAGAGCCGGATTGAGTGAGTCGGGCAACTCGCCCCTGATAATGCCAATAGTCCTGAACCCGTAACGCTGACCCGCCTCGGCAAGCGCACAAAGGTGATTGGACCAGGCCCCACCAAAACTCAGCAGCGTCGTCGCGCCGGCCTGACGGGCCTGCGTCAGATTCTGATACAGCTTGAACCATTTGTTGCCACCAAGAACCCGGTCAACAAGATCCAGTCTGAACAGGCGCAACTGCACATCGCGACGCAGCAATCGTGCATCGTTTATCTGGGTAACAGGAACCTGGCTGAAATCGGGGGAGTCAATCATGGCTGACCGGCAAGATGTTAATGGACCGGCAATAAAAAAGCCGTTGGCAGGCAACGGCTTTTTTGGGAATTCAATGGCGGACCGGACGGGACTCGAACCCGCGACCTCCGGCGTGACAGGCCGGCATTCTAACCAGCTGAACTACCGGTCCGCGACACACAACACTGCGAATGATCAGACAACGTCACTGTTTGTCTGGTGGGTGGTGAGGGATTTGAACCCCCGACATTCGCCTTGTAAGGGCGACGCTCTACCAACTGAGCTAACCACCCGCTGTGTTGAGTGACGCGCATTTTACCGACTTGAGCTGGCATGTCAAATAAAATTTAAGATTTTCTGTCTATCAATTCCGGGCGGTTAACGGTACCATTTTGGCCCTCAAAAATTTTACGTCAATCGGCCATACCCGACCCATGGAAATCTACAAAGAGTTCAACTTCGAAGCTGCCCATCGGCTGCCCAATGTCCCCGAGGGACACAAATGCGCGCGCCTGCATGGGCATTCATTTCAGGTCAGGCTGGTCGTCGCCGGGCCAGTTGGTGAGCGCAGTGGCTGGGTCATGGACTTTGGTGATATCAAGTCGGCATTCAAACCTGTCTGGGAACAACTCGATCATCATTACCTGAACGACATTCCTGGTCTCGACAATCCGACCAGTGAAAATATTGCACGCTGGATCTGGCGAAAACTTCGCCCGACGCTACCGCAACTGGTGCGTGTGGAAATACGCGAAACCTGCACCAGTGGCTGCATCTATAATGGCGCTGACCAGTAAAGATCAAAGTCCCGCGGACACACTGGCGCATCAAGGCTGAATTGTCTCATCGCTTTAAAGAGCGACCCTGAGTTCAGACCATTTCCTTTTTGATCGCCATAAATTCGCGCGCGCGATTTATGCAATCCGCAGCGATCAGTTTGCCTTCCCTGTAATACCTGACCACCATCCCCTCTTCCACTGCGGTATCCGGCGAGCCATCGGTTTGCACCTCATCATAGCCATGGCACAGACCCACTGACTGCAGCTTCACATCATACTGATCTGACCAGAACCATGGGGTCACGTGATACACTTCAGTGCCACCACAGATATTGGCAGCGGCCACGCGCGACTGATCATTGGCATTCTGCACCGACTCCAGCCGTACACGACGTTGATACAACTCACTGGGATGCGAAGTGCAATCGCCCGCAGCAAAAATATCAGGGTCGCTGGTGCGCGAATGTTCATCAACATAAATACCATTTTCTATGCGCAGCTCGGCAGACTCGGCCAGAGACGTCTCGGGCACCACACCCACACCGACGATTACCATCTGCGCCTTGATGGTGCGGCCATCGGCACAACTGACGGAATCCACCTGCCCACGACCGTTGATGGCTACAACTTCGGCATTGCAGCGCAGCTGCACGCCGTGTTGTTCATGCAGCCTGGCAAAGAAGTCTGACATCTGCTCGCCTGTCACCCGCTTGAGCACGCGACTCTCGCGTTCCAGCACAGTTACCTGCTTACCCAGTTTGTGCAGCACTGCGGCTGCTTCCAGACCGATATAGCCAGCTCCGATCACCACGACATCGGCCACCTGGTCCAGCCTGGCGCGAATCGCCTCAACGTCGGCCAGCGTGCGCAGGTAACAGACACCATCCAGCCCATCCCCCAGGGGAAGATGAATGGGTCTTGCTCCGGTGCACAGGGCCAGCTTGTCATAAGCCAGTGATTCACCCGTTGTCAGTTGGACACGCTTTTCCTGAGGCAGGATGGCCGCCACACGCGTGTTCAATCGCAGGTCGATATTCTGCGCCTGATACATCTGCTCGGGCCGCAAAAGAATCTGCTCTGCACTTTTTTCTCCGGACATGACAGCCTTGGACAGCGGCGGACGGTGATACGGCAGCTGGGGCTCATCCCCGATCAATGTGATCTTTCCAGTCCAGCCACTTTTACGCAGATGAACGGCGAGTTGTGATCCCGCATGACTGGCACCAATGACGATACAGTGATTGCTGGCGAGTGCTTCTGACATAAGGATCTCCGTTCTGGCTTAGCGAATCTGCCAGTCGATACTGGCCAACTGTTGTTGTTGCAGGTACTGGTTGGCTTTTGAGAAGTGTCGATTCCCCAGAAAGCCGCGATGCGCCGAAAGCGGCGACGGGTGTGGCGAGCTAAGTACCAAATGTCTTTTCCTGTCGATCATCGCACCTTTGCGCTGCGCGTAACTGCCCCACAGCATGAATACCAGGTGCTCGCGGCGCTCATTCAATAGCTCAACAATACGATCCGTGAAGTGCTCCCAGCCTTTGCCCTGATGCGAATTCGCCTGACCGGCGCGCACTGTCAGAACCGCATTAAGCAGTAGCACACCCTGCTCTGCCCATTGCATGAGATTACCGTGGGAAGGCACTGGCAAACCCAGGTCCGCATGCAGCTCTTTGTAGATGTTCTGTAGAGACGGCGGCACCGCAACATCCCGCTGGACCGAGAAACACAGACCATGCGCCTGGCCAGGTCCATGATAGGGGTCCTGACCAAGAATCACCACGCGGACTTTATCAAACGGCGTGGTGTTCAACGCATTAAAAATCTGGTTGCCGGGTGGAAATATCTGCTGCCCCTGCTGCTTTTCCTGCAGCAGAAACTGCCGCAGGGATTGCATATAGGGTTTGTCGAACTCACCTGCCAGCTCGGCCTTCCAACTGGGCTCCAGTTGAATGTCGCGAGTCTGTTCAGTCATGCCAGTCATCAGTCATTGGCAGGTCGCATGTGAGGGAACAGCAGCACATCTCGGATGGATGGTGCGTCAGTAAACAGCATGACCAGTCGATCGACACCGATGCCCTCACCCGCTGTTGGTGGCAGTCCGTACTCCAGCGCCGTAATGTAGTCCGCATCGTAGTGCATGGCTTCGTCATCACCGGCATCTTTCTGTTCAACCTGCTCACGGAAGCGTGCGGCCTGGTCCTCGGCATCATTAAGCTCGGAGAAACCATTGGCGAGCTCGCGACCACCGATGATCAGTTCAAAACGATCGGTGACGTCGGGGTTATCATCATTGCGACGCGCCAGTGGTGACACCTCAGTGGGGTATTCGGTGATAAAGGTTGGCTGCAGCAGATGGTGTTCAACTTTCTCGTCGAATATTTCCATCATGATGCGACCCAGCCCCCAGCCATCATCGACTTTGATGCCAAATGATTTCGCCAGCTCGACGGCCGCTGGACGGGACTCCAGCTGCTCGGCCGTAACGCCCTGGCAATGCTTGAGGATTGAGTCTTTTACTGGCAGCCGCGCAAATGGCTCGCCCAGATTGATCTTGAGGCCCTGATACTCGATTTCGGTTGTACCCAGCACTTCGACAGCCAGCGTACGCAGCATGTCTTCAGTAAAATCCATCAGATCGTGATAGTCGGCATAGGCCTGATAGAACTCGACCATCGTGAACTCTGGGTTGTGGCGTGTCGACAGACCTTCATTACGGAAGTTCCGGTTGATTTCAAAAACCCGCTCAAAACCGCCAACGACCAGTCGCTTCAGATAAAGCTCCGGTGCAATTCGCAGGTACATGGTCTGATCCAGCGCATTGTGATGGGTGACAAAGGGCTTGGCCGTGGCGCCACCGGGGATCACCTGCATCATTGGAGTTTCCACTTCCATGAAGTTGTGCTTCTGGAAGTAGTTGCGCATGCTGTTGATCAGCTTTGAGCGCAACATGAATGTGCGACGCGACTCTTCGTTGGCAATCAGGTCAACGTAACGCTGGCGATAACGGACTTCGGTATCCGTCAGGCCCTTCCACTTGTCAGGCAGGGGGCGCAGCGCCTTGGTCAGCAGCTGCAGCGACTCAACGTTCACTGTCAGCTCACCTTTGCCGGTACGAAACATTTCGCCGCTCACACCAACAATATCACCCAGATCCAGATCCTTGATTTCGGCCATCATTTCTGCCGGCAGGGCCTTGTGATTGACATAAAGCTGAATGGCATCACTGGCGTCCTGAATCACCAGGAAAGGTCCACGCTGGCGAATCAACCTGCCTGCAACCTTGACCTTGCGGGCCAGTGATTCAAGTTCTTCGCGGGTATTCTCGGCGTACTGCTGGTGCAGGTCGGCGGCCATTGCATCGCGACGGAAGGTGTTTGGAAACGCATTGCGGTTGCGCTGAATGGCGTGCAGTTTGTCACGGCGCTGCGCAATCAGTTTGTTTTCTTCCTGTGCAGCCTGAGCCTGGCTGGCGGCATTGTTTTGATCGTTGCTATCACTCATCTGTTTACAGTCCCATTTTCAGGCTGGCTTCAATAAAGCGGTCCAGGTCACCGTCCAGAACGGCACCGGTGTTGGTGTTCTCCACGTTGGTACGCAGGTCCTTGATACGTGACTGGTCAAGAACATAGGATCGGATCTGACTGCCCCAGCCAATGTCGGCTTTTTCGGCTTCTACCGCCTGCGCCTCTTCACGACGTTTCAGCTCTTCCATCTCATAGAGCTTGGCTTTCAGTTGTTTGATCGCCTGATCCTTGTTCTTGTGCTGCGAACGCTGGTTCTGACACTGCACCACGATGCCGCTCGGCAGGTGCGTCAGTCGAATCGCGGAGTCAGTGGTATTAACGTGCTGGCCACCGGCGCCGCTGGAGCGGTAGGTATCGACACGGACCTGCGACATGTCCAGATCAATCTCGATGTCATCGTCGATTTCCGGCGACACAAACACTGACGAGAAGGAAGTATGGCGTCGGTTACCCGAGTCAAACGGCGACTTGCGAACCAGGCGATGCACGCCGGTTTCCGTGCGCAGCCAGCCAAAGGCGTATTCACCACCAAAAAACAGCGTCGCGCCCTTGATACCAGCCACTTCACCCGGGGAGACTTCCATGACTTCCACGTTAAAGCCCTTGTCTTCACCCCAGCGCATATACATGCGCATGAGCATCTCGGCCCAGTCCTGAGCTTCGGTACCACCAGAGCCAGCCTGAATTTCCAGGAAGGCACTGTTGGGATCCATTTTGCCAGAGAACATGCGGCGGAATTCCAGCGCATTGAGTTCTGCTTCCAGCCGGCCCAGTTCATTACCAACTTCAGTAAAGAGGTCCTGGTCTCCCTCTTCCTGGGCGAGCTGTAAAAGTTCTTTATTGTCAGACAGACCCGTGTACAGCGAATCTATGGTACCTACAACACGTTCCAGATTGGCGCGCTCGCGCCCCAGCTCCTGTGCGTATTCCGGCTTGTCCCAGACAGCCGATTCACCCAGCTCCAGCTCAACCTCTGTCAGGCGTTCTTTCTTGGTATCGTAGTCAAAGATACCCCCTGAGCGTATTGGTCCGCTCGGTGAAGTCTTTGATTTTCTGGAGCAAGGGGTTGATTTCCATTGGTCATCCTGTCGCTGAATCGTAAGTGCGGGTCGTGTATCTTGGGAAAGAGGCGCATTTTACACCACTGAGCCCCTGTTTACACACTTCAGCGTCAACCTAATTGTCGGCCAATCGTGCCTGTTTCCAGTACAATAGCCCCCTTTACCGCAATCACCCGACAAAAATCCTCACGCGACCGCCCATGTCTGACCAGTCCGCAACCGATAACAGCACGCTTTCCAACGCACAGCTTCAGTGGCAGGAAGATGGCGCTCCGTACTCTCCTGAGTACGCTGACGTTTATTTTTCCCGTGAGGGCGGACTGGCCGAAACCCATCACGTATTCCTGCAGGCCAATGACCTGCTCGGGCGCTGGCAGCGGCTGGATGCGGAGCTGCAACACAACGGTGAAAAAGCCGTTTTTGTCATCGCAGAACTGGGTTTTGGCACCGGACTGAATTTTTTATGTACCTGGCGGCTCTGGCAACAGGCAGCCTGCCAGCATCTGCGCCTTCACTACATCAGCTGCGAGAAACACCCGCTGACTCTGTCCGCATTAAAAAAAGCACTGCAACAGTGGCCCGAGCTGGCGGAGTGGCGCGATAAATTGCTGCCACTGTACCCCGATCACACTGCCGGGTATCACAGGCTTCCGCTGACTGATATCACACTTGACCTGTACTACGGTGACGCACTGACTACGCTTAACATGCAGAGCAACCAGAACACCAGCGTCGACGCCTGGTTCCTGGACGGTTTTACCCCCACGCGCAATCCGGAACTGTGGAGTGACTCTTTGCTCGATACCATAGGCCGCCTTTGCAGGCCCGGATCAACACTCAGCAGCTACAGTGTTACAGGTCGGGTTGTGCGCTATCTGCGGGAACTGGGCTTTGGTGTGGAAAAACGCCCCGGCTTTGGCAGCAAGCGGCAAATGCTGTTTGCCGCGTATCAAGGTCAGGCGGACAGCGTCGAAGCCAGACAATCGAAGGAATCAAGCAAGCCCGCATCAGCGATCGTGATTGGTAGTGGACTGGCCGGCGCCACCGTTGCCCACGCGCTGGCCACGCGTGGAGTCAAAGTAACTGTCCTGGAAAGACAGTCACAAACCGCCAGCGGCGCATCAGGCAACCGGCAGGCCGTAGTGCAACTGCGACGCAACAAGCAGCAGGATCAATTGTGGTCATTCAATACACACAGCTATCTATATGCCCTGCGCTTCTATCAGTCACTGGCAAACGCCAGCAACAATGCGGTGCATTGGAATCCCTGCGGCGTGCTGACTCTGGACAGTGCCTACAGAAACACACGCGGCTCCGACAGCAGCCGCGACACTTACGAACACTATTCGCCCCAGATCCTGCAGACCGTGACGGCGGCACAGACACAACAACTTGGCGGTGTCTCGCTTGATGAGGGCGGAACCTGGCTGCCTGGCGGCGGCTGGATCAACCCGGCAGCCAGCTGCCAGATCTGTATGGATCACCCATTGATCAGCACAAAAACAGATACCTCAGTAGCGGCGCTGCAGTTTTCAGAGAACACGCAGCGCTGGCAACTGTATGACGACCAGAACAATCTCATTGCCGAAAGCGCCTGCGTGGTCATCGCCAACAGCTATTCCGCCACCGCACTGCAACAGACCGGGCTTTATCCGGTCCAGCCACTAAGGGGCCAGGTCAGCCATATTCCGGCAAGCAGCACCAGCAACCAGTTGAACAGTGTTGTCTGTTCAGAGCGCTATCTTGCTCCCGCGTTTGACGGCGTGCATTGCGTTGGCGCCAGCTACGTCAAAAACAGTGACTTGTCCGAACTGTCAGAAACCGAACATCAGGAGAACCTGGAGAAACTGGGTGTCATCGCCAGCGGGCTGGATCTCGGTAAGGACTCACCTCTGGCGGGCCGGGTGGCATTTCGTGGCAGCTCGCTGGACTTCATGCCGCTGATCGGCCAGGTGCCCGATCCGGTTCTGCCCGAGGAGCAATACGGCAGTACGCGGCATCTGCAGACAGAAGCGCCTGAGAAGCGCTTGCCAGGGCTGTATATGAGCATCGGTCATGGGTCACATGGTACGGTGAGCTGTCCCATGGCAGCGGAACACCTTGCGGCACTGATCTGCAACGAACCCAGCCCGCTCCCAAAAGACGCCGCCGACTGCGTAGACCCCATCCGCTTCATCCGCCGCCTCCGCAAACGCCGTAAATAAACACTGCACCTACTTTACGCCACGGTCCGGGAGGGGAGTATCTGCATCTCGCCCGGATCGCATCCTTTCACCTGGCGCCCGGCGGTGCGGAACTCGACCTCGCTCGCTACGCGGGCTCGGGACTCGAACAGTCCTACCCGCTGATCGGGCGCCAGGCAAAAGGATAAAACGCGCCCTGATTGGGCGAGATGCAGATACTCCCCTCCCTGCCCTAGTGCCTACGTTGACCATGGCGAACAGTCAGCGGCTGAGTTAACGTATTTCGATTTGCAAGAATGCCCTTATCAATAAGCGTAAGACATCGTATCGCAATTTCGGGGGCAGCAGTTCAGACCTAGGGCCAGGACTTAGCCGACTTGCCGCATGCGGTTCTGAGATTTCATGATCGGAGTTGATGAAGCTGACGTTTGGTACAAGGGCCGGGTAGCGGGTGGCAGAATCATGCCCAATCAGGGCGCGCTTATCCTTTTGCCGCACACCCGATCAGCGGGAGGACTGTCTGAGTCCCGAGCGGCATAGCCGCGAGGTCGAGTTCCGCCACGCCGGGTGTGCGGTGAAAGGATGCGATCCGGGCATGATCTGCCACCCGCTACCCGGACCGCTCCCAACAGATACAAGATCTCAGTAACTCAGGCGAGGGCGAAAGCGACGATCAACGAACAAAGAAGCGACGCAGGGCCCGGGCAAGGTGCCAGCCGTCATCGCTGCCAGCCAGCTCCCGGATAGAGTGCATCCCATACGTAGGCACACCCACATCAACCGTCTCCACCCCAAGACCAGACGCCGTGATCGGCCCGATCGTGCTGCCGCAACCCATGTCGCTGCGGACAACAAAGCGCTGCACCGGCGCATCGACCTCATCACACAACTGCGTGAATCTGGCCTGCGTGCGACTGTTGGTAGCGTAGCGCTGGTTGGCGTTGATTTTGATTACTGGCCCCTTGTTAAGGACGGGACCGTGGTTGGCGTCGTGTTTCTCTGTGAAATTGGGATGCAGACCGTGTGCGTTGTCTATAGACAGGAACAGTGAGCGACGAATCATGCGTTCGATGCTTTCAGCACTGCCCGCGGTTTCGCCGTCACGGTCACTGAAGCGGGCTGACAGTCTTGCCAGCACGGATCGCAGGAAGGGACCCTGCGCGCCGCAGGCTGACGCACTGCCAACTTCTTCGTGATCGTTGCAGACCATCAATGCAAAACCATTGCCCGATTTTTTTGCTTCCATGATTGCATCCAGACACACATAGCAACTGAGCAAATTGTCCAGTCGCGCCGAGGCGATAAACTCATTGTGCAGGCCAATCTGGGCAGGCGGCTGCGTGTCGTAGAAGAACAGCTCATGTGCCAGCACAGCGTCTACGTCGTTGATGCCCTGCTGCTCAGCCAGTGCATCAACAAGAAACGCGTCAAAGTCAAAATCCTTGATGGATTTGCCGTCACCGGCTGACAGAGCGAGCACCGGTGGCATTTCTTTTTGCGGATTGATGCTGCGGTTCTGATTTGCTTCGCGATCCAGATGGATGGCCAGACTGGGAACCGTTGCTATCGGTCGTTGCCAGTTCAATGTTGCCGCGTCCAGTGTGCCGTCCCTGCGTCTGAATTCAACCCGGCCAGCCAGAGACAGGTCACGGTCAAACCATGGCGCCAAAAGCACACCACCGTACACCTCTACTGCAAACTGCAGAACCGAGGCATTGCGCATCACTGCATTAGGTTTTACTTTCAGACAGGGGCTGTCGGTGTGAGCACCGGCCATCATGACACCTGACTCAGCAGGATCGCCGTCGCCCGTCACGAAGGCAATAATCGACGAATCGTTGCGGGTCAGTACATAGGCACGATTTGGCTGCAACTGCCAGGCGTCTTCCTCGTTGAGGCGTTCGAACCCGGCTTCCTGCAATGCCGCCAGCATGGTCTCGACGGCATGAAAGGGACTTGGCGAGTGCTGCAGAAAACGCAGCAAGCCGTCATTGAATCGCTGTTTATCCACTTACTGACCGTTAACCTCTAACAGTTCGACATCAAACACCAGTGTGGCGAACGGTGGGATTGGGCCTGAACCACCCGGACCGTAGCCAAGATCGCTAGGAATATAAAGACGATAGGTGTCGCCTGTCTGCATCAGCTGCAAGCCTTCGGTCCAGCCAGGTATGACCTGGTTCAGGGCAAACTCAGCGGGCTCGCCACGCGCGATGGAGCTGTCGAACACTTCACCATCGATAAAGCGGCCTTCGTAGTGGGCGGTCACAGTGTCAGTTGCAGTGGGAGATACGCCACTGCCATCACCGCGCTCCAGTACTTCGTACTGCAGACCCGATTCAGTGGTCATCACACCTTCGCGCTGGGCGTTTTCAGCCAGGAAGGCTTCAGATTCTGCACGCGATGCTTCGACCTGCGCCTGCTGTTCGTCCATCAGTTGCTGCTGGAAGGTCATCAGTGCGTTCATCATTTCATCTTCGGTCATCTGCGGTTCGCCATTGACCATGTCACGCAGACCCGCGATAAAAGCGTCGATATCAATCTGGTCGGTCAGACCCTGCATCATCAGGTTTTGGCCAATGTTGACGCCAACGCTGTAACTGATCTGGGTATCCTGGTCGGTCAGGTCAATGTCCTGCGCGTGCACTGGTGCGTTGACCATCAGCAGCGATACTGCCAGCCCCAGGCTGGAGGCGCGTAAAGTTTGCATAAAACGATTCCTGTTGCGGTGATTAAAGTACGCCGAGCAGTCTAAACTGACTATGAATGGATTACCAGTGTGCTTTCGCGGGGGCTGGGCATGCGTTAAGCTTATGCACTTGTCCCGGTTTACAGCGCACCGAAAGCGCTCAACATCTGACCCAGGAGTCGGCCGTTATGGTCTCAACGTTATCCAGCTGTTTGCGTGCGGCCAAATCTCCTTTGCTATTGACCTCGATGGCTATTGGCGTCCTGTTGCTCGGCGCCTGCAGCAGGCAGTTTTCGGTCAGCGTGAATCAGCAGACGCTGTACGACCCCCGACCCTACAGTGGCGTGGTTCGAGTCGCGGACCCGGGCCTGCAAAGCTGTATCAATGTCACCATGCGACAGAATGAGTACAACGACCCAGAGCAGATCAGTGTGATCGCCTGCCCGCTACTGGAGATTGCCAGCCTGGAAGGTATAGAAGCTCTGGAGGGTCTGCGCTTTATCGACCTTTCTGGCAATGAGCTGGAAACGCTTGATGCTTTGCAGCGGCTGCCACGGCTGACCTCTGTCAACGCGCCCGACAACCAGTTGAAGGATATTTCCGGCCTGCTTGTCATTGATACGCTGACCAGCGCAGTGCTGACTGGCAACCCCGCAATTCCCTGCGACCAGCTTGAAACATTAAGAGAAAGACTGGCGCAGAACCTGATCAGCCCGGAGAATTGCCAGTCGTGACAGCCGGCACGCCACTGTGGAAACGAAACTGATCGTCGACTGATTCAATCAGCTGTTTTTCAACCGCCAGAAATCTTTCCACGTGTTCATCAATCGGTGTATCACTGTATTGCTGAGCCAGAGACAGATAATCCCGGAAGTGACGTGCCTCGGACCGCAACAGGCTGCGGTAAAATTTCGCCAGCGTGTCATCGAGCAATGGCGCCAGACTGGCGAAGCGCTCGCAGGAGCGTGCCTCGACAATCGCGCCAACAATCAGTCCGTCGATCAGTGTGCCGTCGCGATCTGTCCGCATATGTTCCCGCAATCCGGCCGCATAGCGTGACGGGCCTATGCGTTGATAGGCTATATCACGCTGCGCCATGATGTTGACCACCTGTTCGAAGTGCAGCAACTCCTCACGTGCCAGTTGTGACATTTTAGTCAACAGCTCGGTATGGCTGACATAACGGTACATCAGGGTCATGGCGTTGGAGGCTGCCTTTTTCTCACAATTGGCATGATCAATCAGCAGCAGGTCCTGATTCTGCAGCGCCCAGTCCAGCCAGGCCTGAGGTGTTCGGCACGGTAAAAAAGCAATCAGTTCTTCGGTGGCACTCATTTCAATTCTCATCATCATCCAGGGCGGGCAACTGCTCGTCGGCCTCGGCCAATCGGTCCGCGTCAATCTGCTTGCTGGCTCTGGCACCCAGGGTTTTTAATCGCTCGACGCGCCCGATCAGATTGCCCTTGCCAGTCTGGAGTTTGCCGACTACCGATTCGTAGCTCTTCTGCCCCGCCTCCAGCTTGCGGCCAAGATCATCCAGATCGCTCAGCAAACCAACAAATTTGTCATACAGCGCACCCGCCTGCCGCGCGATCTCCTGCGCATTGCGGCTTTGATATTCATAGCGCCAGATATTGTGAATCGTGCGCAACGTGGCCAGCAATGTGCTTGGACTGACCAGCACAATGTTGCGTTCGAAGGCCTGATTAAATATCTCTGGTTCCTGCTGAAGGGCGGCGGAGAACGCGGGCTCAATCGGCATGAACAGCAACACAAAGTCCAGTGACTGAATACCGGGCAGATCCTGATAGCGCTTTTCACTCAACTGGCGAATATGATTGCGCAGTGACTGCACATGAAGTTTAAGCGCGCTGTTTCGCTCGGCATCATCATCAGCGCTGCAGTAGCGCTCATAGGCAGTCAGTGAGACTTTGGCGTCTATCACAACCTGCCGGTTATCGGGCAGCTGCACTATGACATCGGGCTGACTGCGTTGCCGCCCGGCATCATCATCGGCCTGGCGAAAACTCTGCTGAACCTGATACTCGCGTCCCTCTGTCAGGCCGGATGCCTGCAGGATGGAACTGAGGATGTATTCGCCCCAGGCGCCCTGCGTTTTGTTCTCACCACGCAGCGCTTTGGTCAGGTTGACGGCATCATCGCTGATGCGTGTATTGAGCTGCTGCAACTGGCGAATTTCTTTCTCCAGCGCAAAGCGCTCTCTGGCCTCGCGATTGTAGGTCTCTTCAACCCGCTTCTCGAAACCGCTGATTTTTTCCTGCAGTGGACGCAGTATTTCACCCAGACTTTGACGACTTGCTTCGGCGAGACGCCGGCTCTTGTCATCCAGCACATCATTGGCCAGCAGTTGGAACTGTTGACGAAGCTCTTCGCGGGATTGCTGCAGAAGCTGAATTTTTTCCAGGGTTTGACGCTGCTCTTCGTCCAGGCGAGTTTGCAAATGGACGATGTGCTCCCGGTAGGCGGCCGCGCGACGCGAACTCCAGAGCAGGCTCAGCAGCACACCGCCAAACAGACCAATGCCGCCGGCAGTCAATGCATACCAAAGCGGCACCAGCTCCGTCATCACGAGGGTCAGATCAGATTGTCGTTGATCGTACGCACCAGCAGATCCTGCTGATAAGGCGCCGGGGCTCCGCCGGATACTCTTGCCTCAACCAGAATCCCATCGGCAGTGTCGCTGAGCGTAACATCAAACTGGCGGGCCTCCACTTCTTCGTCGCGGCCAAACAGTCGCCCGAAAAAGCCTGGCTCTTCCTGATTCTCTGTGCCAGTGAACGACACGATGTAGCGTCGCTCGTCGCGATCAGAGCTCAGCAGCTCGATTTCAGCATTGCCGATCGCCTGACCGACCTGGCTCCAGGCACGATCAAAATCGATGCGCAGCTCCAGTCTGGTACTGCCCGATTCACTGTCATCCAGTCGCGCCTTGCCCTGCGCCTCGATACTGCCCGCGAGCATTGACACGGATGAGCCACGATAAATATCGGTGCGGTCAGCCAGGTACATGGACAGTGAGGCCAGCATGGTAGCTTCACGCTCCAGGTTTTCGGAATCAGAAGGCCATGTAACCGCCTGACCCTCGGCAGTTTCACCCTCATCATCAACCTGCAGGATATATACCTCAGAGTTGCCGGCGTGCAGACCAGGCTCGACGCGGACACGATAGCGATTGCGGACATCGCTATCGTCCTGCGGCACCCATTCGGTCTCAACAACACCAGCGACAGCGTCTTCGCTGGCGACAGGCAGGCCCTCGGTCGCAAAATAGTCCCGCAGCGTCGGCCACACCTGACCCGGAGTGGCTCCCACCACAATCCAGGCACGGTCGCCGAAGCGCTGAATCACAACACCCTCGCGGACCCGCGTGTCGATGGGTTTTGGTGCAGGAGGCACGACGTAGACTTCACGTTCGCCTGGCGCTTCCGGCGGAATATAGTAAAGCTGGTCGATCGTGTAGCTGTCGAGCTCAGCGGGTATGTCCATGACCGGTGTTATCCGGGCTTCCAGATATTCACCCTCGCGATCTCTGAGCCAGCCTTCATCCCCGCCGATTCCCAACCAGGAACAGCCCTGAACCAGCATTGCCATACTCAGTACTACTGCAGGTTTCAGGATAACACCTCGCTTGAACGTGTTTGATTGGAAAGCACCGGGAGTTCCGCACCCAGGCGAAATCTGCCGGGATGCGTTAAAGAACTGACTGCGTATTGGAAGCATACTCTTTCGACCTTGCCTGTATTAGTCCAGTCCCGCGTGGCGAATCGCCTCACGCAACGGAATGTGGTATGCCTTGTTAAGTGGCACCAGGGGCAGGCGAATGCCCGCTTTGATATGTCCGAGTTCACTCAGCGCCCATTTAACCGGAATCGGATTAGCTTCCAGGAACAGCGAGTTGTGCAGACCCGCCAGACGCGCGTTAAGCAGGCTGGCTTTTTCGTATTCACCGGCCAGCGCAAGCCGACACATCTCGTGCATCTGTGCCGGCGCAACATTGGCTGTCACGGAAATATTGCCTTTACCGCCGGCGAGGATCAGATCCAGTGCAGTAGCGTCGTCACCACTGTAAATGGCAATGCGATCACCACACAGGCTGATGACCTGCTGGCCACGATCCAGATCGCCAGTCGCTTCCTTGATACCCACAATATTCTTGATATCCGCCAGCCGTGACACGGTTTCCGGCAACAGGTCACAGCCTGTTCTGGAAGGCACATTATAAAGAATCTGCGGGATATCGACTTCTTCAGCGATCTTCTTGAAATGCTGATAGAGGCCTTCCTGCGGAGGCTTGTTGTAATAAGGTGTCACCAGCAGACAGGCATCGGCACCCTCTTCCTTGGCGGCGTGGGTGTAATAAATTGCCTCAGTGGTAGAGTTTGAGCCAGTACCGGCAATGACAGGGATGCGCCCGGCAACCGTTTTGACAGCACGCGCAATGACTGCACAATGCTCTTCCATGGTCAGCGTTGGCGACTCACCAGTCGTACCAACAACAACCACGGCGTCTGTGCCGCTCTCAATATGCCACTCCAGCAGGCGATCAAACGCTTCAAAATCGATGTCGCCATTTGGCAACATGGGAGTGACGATGGCAACAATACTGCCCTGTATCATGCATAACCTCTATAGTTTTCGGACTTGCTCAGGCTGCAGACTCTATCACACTGCAACCTTCTGACAAAAACCGCATTATACCCTGTGACCGGTATTAATCGTTGTGTATGATCCTGGCTGCTTCGTGATCCGACCCGACAGCCTCATCATCCGGTGGCGCGTGGGTGGGCCAGGTGTTGACAATGGCCTTGATCAAGGTGGCCAGTGGGATGGCAAAAAACACCCCAGCCAGTCCCCACAGACCGCCAAACACCAACACGGCGGCAATGATCGCAACCGGGTGCAGGTTGACGGTTTCCGAGAAAATGATCGGCACAAGCACATTGGCATCCAGCAGCTGGATCACGGTGTAGACCGCAAGAACGGTAAAAAATTCACTGCCCAGACCCCACTGCACATAGGCAACTGCCATCACCGGAAACACCACCACCGCCACACCTATAAAAGGTACGATGACAGAGAGACCCATCAGCACAGCCAGCAACAGGGTATAGTTCATGCCCAGTATCGTGAAGGCCAGATAACTGGTGCCGCCCACAATGAGGATCTCAAGCGACTTGCCGCGCACATAGTTGGCTACCTGAACATCCATCTCCTGCCAGATCTTGCGCATCAGCGGTCTGTGTCGTGGCAACAGGTTGGCCACCCAGTGCACCAGGGTCGTTTTGTCCTTCATCATGAAAAACACCAGCACTGGCACCAGAATCAGGAACATGATCCAGGAGAAAATATTGGGCAGGCTGGAGATGGAATAAGACAGCACATACTGGCCAAACATGGCCAGCTCACCCCGCAGCGTGCGGATGATGTCCTGAACCTGTTGTTGCGTCATCAGATCTGGATAGTTTTCCGGCAGCAGCATCAATAAGTTCTGGCCCTCGCCGATCAGGCGCGGCAGCTCATTGATCAGCCTGGCCAGCTGACTCCACGCCTGAGGCAGGATCCACAGCAGCAAGGCCATGAAACCACTGATAAAAAGTGTATAAACAAGCACCACTGCCAACAGGTAGGATACGTTCAGTCGCAGCAGGGTGTTGACCATACCCTGTAACAGATAGGCGATGATCAGGGCAGCAATAAGCGGGGCTATGAAAGAGCCGATCGTCAGTAGAACCACCAGTGCTGATATCAGGATCAGCGTGAAAATGATGGCTTCTTCATCGTGAAAATAGCGATCCAGGAAAGCCCGGAAAAATCTTCGCATGGGAACTCAGCCTTTTTTTATCCAGTAACAGTAGGATTGCTGCTGTTTTTCAAATGCCAGTATTTCGTGGCGACTTTGCTGGACAAACGCAAAAAAGTCACGCTCCGAGCCAGGGTCCGTGGCAACGACTTTCAGCACTTGCTGTGATGTCAGGGCATTCAGTGCCAGCTTGGCCTTCAGTAAAGGCATGGGGCACTGTAATCCGCTAACGTCCAACTCTTGATCTGCGACAGGTTCCATGCGGGGCATTTTATCAAGCATTGCCAGGCACTGCATAGCAAAAGCACATTTACTCCCGGAGACATCCCCCGGTTTGCGGAATTATTTGTGTTAATATCGGTCTATTATCGGGAATGCAATCAGTGGAATTCTATGCGCAGCATCCTTAAAAGTACCGCCCTCTCGGTGGCGATTGCCCTGAGCTGTCAAAGCCCGGCAGCACTGGCTCAAAGTCAGTTGCCGACTCTCGGGGATCGCATTTCCGGCATTTTCTCGCTGGATGAAGAGTACAAGCTGGGGCGTGACTTTCTGCGCTCGGTTCGACGCACGACACCCACCATCAGCGATCCGCTGATCAACGATTATGTCGTTAATTTTACACATAATCTAGCCGTACACAGCGATCTGCAGGACTACCGGCTCGCCTTTATTGTCGTGGACAGCCCTGCCCTTAACGCTTTCGCAACACCAGGTGGCGTCATCGGCGTCAACGGCGGCCTGTTTCTGAATGCACACACCGAAGGCGAGTTTGCCTCGGTAATGGCTCACGAAATCGCCCACGTCAGCCAGCGCCATTTTGCGCGCAGCGTGGAAGACGCGCAGCGCCGACGCATTCCGGAACTGGCAACACTGCTGGCAAGCATCGTGCTGATGGGTTCTGGCAGCTCGGCGGGGCCGGCGGCAGTCATGGCAGCGCAGGGTCGCTCTATCGAGAACCAGCTGCGCTTCTCCCGCCAGAACGAGGCAGAGGCTGACCGCATTGGCCTGCGGACCATGGTGGAGGCAGGCTACGATCCGGCCGACATGGCCAGCCTGTTTGAGCGACTGATGGATATGAGCCGTTTCAGCAGCCGCCCACCCGAATTTCTGTTGAGCCACCCGGTGACCGAAGCCCGTATCGCCGACGCACGCAGTCGCGCCAATCGTATTCCCTATCGTCCTTCTGCGACCGGCGACACCCTGGAATACCACCTGATTCGCGCACGCATCGAGGTGCACTATGCGAACTCCCCCGAAGCAGCGCTTGAAGAATTCAACAAGCGTTCGCGCAGCGCTCGCTCAGAACAGGAGCGCAAAACTGCCACCTACGGCCTGGCGCTGGCGCAGCTGAAAGCTGAACAATATGGTCAGGCGCTGGAATCCATTGATTTGCTCCTGGCCAGTGACCCGAACCGTATCACCTACGTGGTAACGCGCGCCGACATTCTGACTCAGAGCGGCGAGCCACAACAGGCGCTGGACTTTCTGGATCGACATATCCGTATCAACCCGGAAAACCACCCGCTGACGATGACACGTGTTGACGCCCTGATCGAACAGCGCAATTACGCCGAGGCGGCGCGAATCATGGAACGACATTCCATCAATCGACCGGAAGATCACAACCTCTGGTATCAGATTGCGGAGACCCAGGGTCAGGTTGGCGATATCAGCAAAGTGCATCAGGCACGAGCTGAATACTTTATTCTGGTCGGGGATTTCCGCAGCGCACGCGAACAGCTCAATTACGCTCTGCGGATTGAAACCGATCGTGAACAGAATATTCCGCTAATCAGTCGTCTGCGTCAGCGGCTTGGGGAAGTGGAACGGATGCAGCGCGAACTGCAGGAGCGCTAGCTCGCGCAGTCAATCAAGAATCAGGCTTTACCTTTCACGGCCAGCTTATGCTGGGCAGAAAAATCCAGCATACGTTGCAATGGAATCATCGCCTTACGCGCCAGATCAGCACTGACTTTGATTTCGTTACTGCCGTCTTTCAGCGACTGGTACATCGCCTGCAATGAATTCATTCCCATCCAGGGACAACTGGCACAACTCTTACAGGTCGCATCGTTGCCGGCAGTCGGGGCGATAATAAAATTCTTTTCGGGGGCCAGTTGCTGCATCTTGTAAAAAATGCCCTGATCGGTCGCCACAATAAACGTGTCGTCCGGCAGGTCGCAGGCGGCCTTGATCAACTGACTGGTTGAACCCACCACATCAGCCATCGCAAGTACGGATGACGGCGACTCCGGGTGCGCCAGAATCTTCGCTGTCGGGTAAAGGGTTTTCATGTCGAACAGACCCTTTGCCTTGAACTCCTCATGCACGATACAGGCAGCGTCCCACAGCAACATGTCGGCGCCGGTTTTCTGCTCGATATAGTGCCCCAGGTGTTTGTCGGGCGCCCACAGAATTTTTTCGCCTTTTGCTTTCAGATGCTCAACAACATCCAGCGCAATACTGGAGGTAACCACCCAGTCGGCACGCGCCTTTACAGCAGCCGAGGTATTGGCGTAAACCACCACGGTGTGGTCGGGATGCTGATCGCAAAACGGTGCGAATTTTTCGATGGGACAGGCGATATCCAGTGAACAGGTCGCTTCCGTGGTTGGCATCAGGACGGTTTTTTCCGGGCTCAGAATACTGGCCGTCTCGCCCATGAAACGTACACCGGCAACCACCAGCACATCGGCGTCACAGTCGCGACCGAAACGTGCCATCTCCAGCGAGTCGGCAACAATACCATTGGTCTCTTCGGCAAGCGCCTGGATTTCCGGGTCAGTGTAGTAATGTGCGACCAGTGTGGCGTTTTTCTCGCGCAGCAATGCCTTGATCGCATCGCGATACTCGACGCGTTGGGATTCACTCAGATCTGGCTTATGAGGGAGGTTTTCCAGATACTCCCTCACCAGCAGAGTATCGGACATCAATTTGTCATCTGGCTGTGACGATTGGCTCATAATGCTCGCACAGATGAAGTGGTGGGGCGTGATGGATTCGAACCATCGACCAATTGGTTAAAAGCCAACTGCTCTACCACTGAGCTAACGCCCCAAAAGAGAGTGCGCATCATACTACGCGTGACAGAAAACTCAAGTATTTTTGCAAAAAAATTGCACCATAAAGCATCACGCATAATGTGTCGGATCTGCGACACCTGCGTCCTCAAATCCTTTGCGGCGCAGTCGGCAACTGTCACAGCGGCCACAGGCGCGACCCTGCGCATCAGCCTGATAGCAGGAGACAGTCAGGGCGTAATCAACACCCAGGCGGTTCCCTGTTTCTATGATCTGCGCCTTGCTCAGGGAGATCAGTGGTGTCTCGATTTTTATCGACTGGCCTTCAACGCCAGCGCGAGTTGCCAGATTGGCCATTGCTTCAAATGCTGCTATGAATTCGGGTCGGCAGTCTGGATACCCAGAGTAATCCAGCGCATTAACGCCGATAAAAATTGCCCTGGCTTCCAGCACTTCGGCCCAGCCAAGCGCATAAGACAGAAATATGGTATTGCGGGCAGGTACATAGGTAATGGGAATGATATTGTCTTTAACACCATCTTCAGGCATGGCTACAGAGTGATCTGTCAGGGCTGAACCACCCATCTGCCCCATACCGATCGGTATGACCAGATGACGGGCCACACCGGCCGCCTCCACCAGGCGTCTGGCAGCCTCCAGCTCACTGCTGGCGCGCTGGCCATAATCAAAGCTCAGGGCATAACACTCGTAACCCTGCTCGGCGGCCAGCGCCAGACAGGTCGCCGAATCCAGCCCCCCAGAGACCAGAATGACTGCTTTTTCCGTTGTCGGATGCTGTTCCACTAGCCTGCTCCGCTGCTGCCTGTCTGAAGGCCGTAAGTACCGGGTGATGTTATCGACCGGGTTCTTCACCCCAGATAATCTTGTGCAATTGTACCTGCATCCGGACCGCGAGTTTATCCTCGAGTATCCACTGTGCCAGCTCGGCGTATTTCAACTGCTCATAGGATGGCGACAGCAGAATTTCGCGTACGCGATGACGCAGGTCATACTGATCAATCTTGGCTTTGGTCCATTCGTAATCGCGCCGGTCACAGATCACGAATTTGACTTCGTCACTTGATTTAAGATGAGCAATATTGGATTCGAGATTGCGGTCACATTCGTCTGAGCCCGGAGTTTTGAGGTCCATGACGATATTAACGCGCTGATCAACCGCAGATATGTCCATGGCGCCGCTGGTTTCCAGCGATACCGTGAAGCCATTATCACAAAGCAGCGTCAGCAGAGGCAGACAATTTGGCTGCGCCAGAGGTTCACCGCCAGTTACACAAACATGTTTGGCGCGATTGGCACTCACCTGCTCAAGTATGTCGCTCAGGCTCTTCTGCTGCCCCTCGTGGAAGGCATATTCGGTATCGCAGTACCCGCATCGAAGCGGACAACCGGTCAGACGGACAAAGGTGGTTGGCAAACCCACAGTGCTGCTTTCACCCTGCAACGAGTGAAATATTTCATTAATTCGCAGGTTCACCGTATCAGTTCAGTGTGCGCAGATAGATATCTGCCAGATTGGCTGCTGAGGTATTCGGGAAGCGGGTTCTCACATCCTGCAGCATCTGACGGGCGCGTGTTATGTCGCCCAGTTGATGGTAGACCGTACCGAGAGAATACATCGCATCTTCAATCTTGCGACCATCCGGGTAGTCATTGATGATGGTTTCAAATGCGCCACGCGCCTCTTGAAACATGGACAGGTTCACATAGGCCTGCCCTTTCCAGTAATGCGCATTGGTCACAAAGCGGCCACTGGGATACTGCTGGAGATACTGGTCAAACTGGGTAATCGATTGCTGATAGGCCTGTTGCTGCAGCAATGCATCCAACGCCAGTTCGTAAAGCTGTTGTTCAGTCAACAAACCCGGCTGCATTGTGGGTGCCGCCGGGCTCGCAGAGGTCATTGATGAAACACCTGCAGCAGGCGTTTGGGTCGCAGGCATTGATGAGGAACTGACAACTGTCGGATCACTTGCGATCGGTGATACGCTGGAAATATTACCTGTCGCGCCTGACTCGGCTGCCGTATTACCGCCAGCCGCTGTTGCAGTGCCTGGGACAGATATCGGAGCACTGCTGCTCACACCATCCAGTTCTTCGAACAATGTACTGATGCGGGAATCCAGGTCCGTATATCTGTCCAGAGAGTCCTGCTGCATTCGCTGAATATCATAGCCGTGCTCCTCCACCATGCCACGCAGCGTCTGGACCTCAGCTCGCAGTTCGCGAATCTGGTCAAGTAACAGCGACATGGCATCGTTCGATTGTGCCAAAGCCCCCGTGCTAAGCACGGAGGCAAGGGATGCACCAGCTATAATGGTCAGCAGTGGTTTCATTTTTTATTAACCGGCTGGTTTGATTTCCACGCGACGGTTCTGGCTGTAAGCCTGTTCAGTCTGACCGCGGACGGCGGGCTGTTCTTCACCGTAGCTTACTGTTTCGATCTGGTTGCGTGATGCACCATTTACGATCAGGAAGTCACGGATGCTGTTGGCACGACGCTCACCCAGAGCCAGGTTGTACTCACGGGTACCGCGCTCGTCAGCATGGCCTTCCAGACGAATACGGCTATTCGGGTTGGAAGCCAGGTTGCGTGCGTGTACAACCAGAGTTTCACGGTCTGAAGGCTGGAACTCAGCCACGTCAAAATCAAAGTAGAAAACAGTTGTGTTCAGGGCAGCCTGCTCGCGGCGCTGCTGTTCCTGACGCTCACGCTCCAGACGCTCCTGCTCCAGGCGGGCTGCACGTGCTGCAGCTGATTCACCTTGAGACTCCTGGGCGACCGGGGTCATGTCTTCTGTTTCACTTGTAGAGCTACAGGCTGCCAGACCGAAAATGGTCAGGGCCAGAGCGGTTGTTCTTAAAATTGTGTTCATCTGCGTACCCAATGTAGTGTCCTCCAATAGACAAGCTAGCAAGATAGTGTGTGCAAAGCCTCAATTCAGGTACGGGGACCAGGACGGCTCCCGTACATCGCCCTGCGGGGATGGTAAACGGAACTTCACACGTCCGTCAATGGAGACGGCATCCAGCACGCCGCGCCCATTGTAGGTAGTACCGAACATGATCATGCTTCCGTTTGGAGCCACGCTGGGAGATTCATCTAGCGCCGTATCCGTCAGGGTTATAACCCGAGACGTTTCCACATTCATGATGGCCACACTGTAGGTATTATCCTGCCGTGTTTCCCGACGAATATGGACCAGGTTCACACCGTCTGGCAGGAACTGGCCCTTGGCGCAATAAAAACAGTCGAATGTCAGGCGTTCAGGAAAACCGCCGCCATTTACATCCACCTTATATATCTGTGGCTGACCGGTACGGTCAGACGAAAAAAGTACACTCTGGCTGTCCCGCGACCAGGCCGGCTCGGTCTCCGCGCGCGGATGATCGGTCAGGCGGCGCAGCTGGTCGGTTGCCAGGTCCAGCACGTAAACGTCAGGACTGCCGTCTTTGGACAGCACCATGGCCAGCTTGCTGCCATCAGGTGACCAGACCGGTGAGCTGTTGATACCAGAGAAATTGGTGACCTGCCGCCGCTCCCCGGTTGCCAGCGTCTGTATGTAGATACGCGGCAGGTCGGTCTCGAATGATACATAGGCAATCTGGCTGGCATCAGGAGACCAGGCCGGCGACATGATGGGCTCGGGTGATTCCAGCAGAATCTGTGAACGACGGCCGTCGTAGTCGGCCATGTGCAGACGATAGGTCATATCGCCAATATTGCCTTCTGCCGATACGTACATGATCTTGGTCGAGAAGGCACCGCGGCGTGCAGTGATCTGCTCGTAAATCACATCACTGATCTCATGGGCAATATCACGCAGCTGGGTAATGCTGCCAGTCAGCACTTCGCCCATGACTTTACGTTCACGGTTGATATCAAAGAATTCCCACTGCACTTCCACCATCTGGCCACCAGGCACCGGATTGATCTTGCCAATCACCAGGTACTGTTGCGCCAGAATACGCCAGTCCCGGTAAAACACTTCAGCCTCTTCATCCGGAAGACTGAGCATGTTGGCTCTTGGCAAAGGCCTGAACTCACCCACCTGGGCGAGGTTATTGGCGATAGTCTGTGCAACATCCTCATCAGGTGGCAGACCGCCACCCCAGGTAAATGGCACAACAGCGATGGGGATTGGGTTATCCACACCACGGGTAATTTCGATATTCAGCTCGGCGGCCTGTGCGGCATTCCACACCAGCAGGCCAAGCACCAGAGTCATCACTTTGCGCATCATCAATTTAATAAGTCCTCCGGTCTGAATGTTAGTAGCAGCGTACGGAAGCTGCGCTCAAACATGCGCGGCGGCATCCCCTGCAATTGCTCAAAACGTCGTACAGCCCTCACCGCGTTTTCTGCCGAGCGATCAAACGCTGCATCTCCACTGGATCGGACGATCTCCACATCCACTATCTCACCCGTCGGTACCAGCCGGATTCGTAGTACGGCCGTCATATTGTTTCGTGCACTTGGCGGTCGGGACCAGTTGCGCTGGACCAGGTCGTGAATAATGGCGGTATATGCCATGACCTGCTCTGCTTCTGTTTCCGCGACTTCCTGCGCTGCGGCTGCCTGGGCCGCCTGTTCCTGCTGACGCTGCTGCTCCAGTCGCTGCTGTTCCTCGCGCCGCTGCTGTTCCAGACGCTCCTGTTCCAGCCTTTCGCGTTCCTGTCTTTCGCGCTCCAGACGCTCCCGTTCCTGCTGTTCGCGTTCCTGCTGTTCGCGCTCGCGCCGCAATTGCGCCTGTCGCTCCTGCTCCTGACGTACCGCCTCCTGCCGGGCTTCTTCCTGCCGGGCTTCTTCCTGCCTGGCTTGCTCCTGACGTCTGGCCTCTTCCTGACGCGCCTGCTCTTGCCGCTGCTGCTCCAGGCGGCGCTGTTCTGCCAGCTGTTGCTGCTGCACCTGCTGATTCCGCGTCTGTGGATTCTCCTCCACCAATAGCGCCTTGACGGCGGGCGGCCGCACAACATCCAGCACTTCCGAGTCGGCGCGCTGCATAATAAACAGCGAGCCGAGGATCAGGCCATGCAACAGCACCGCCAGTAGAACCGAAATTGGATAACCGTTAAACGCAGTCACAGCATCATTCCACGGGTTTGGTTACCAGATTGGGGCTGTTAACCCCAGCGGCGCGCAACTCCTCCATCAAACTGATGAACGGGCCGTATCCAGCCTGCGCATCGCCTTCCACAAAAATCTGAATGCCCGGATTAACCTCAACAATCTGTGCCACCTGTCGACCTATCATGGCCAGCTCAACTGCCTGCTGCTCGCCCTCCGCGGTCACGCCCAGACTGATGAAGTACTGATTATCAGCGGTCAGTTCAATGACCAGCGTTTCCGCTTCTTCATCCAGTTCCAGCGGCTCTGAATTCGCCTCCGGCAAGTCGACCCGCAAGCCCTGGGTCAGCAGCGGCGCGGTCACCATGAACACAATGAGCAATACCAGCATCACATCAATGTATGGCACCACATTGATGTCTGACATGGGTTTGCGTTTTTTGCGTACGATTTCCATTAGCCGCTCCGGCTGAACGAATTATTTGCTGACGCTGACGACTTGCCGATGCAGAATACCGGCGAATTCTTCAGTGAATGTGATGTAGTTGCCGGCGATGGCATCCACCCGCGCAGAGTAACGGTTGTAGGCCACCACTGCCGGGATCGCTGCGAACAGACCCATCGCGGTTGCGATCAGGGCTTCGGCAATACCGGGAGCTACCACCTGGAGTGTCGCCTGGCTCTGCTGTGCCAGACCGATAAACGAATTCATGATACCAATAACGGTACCGAACAGACCGATATAGGGCGTTACTGAACCTACTGTGGCCAGAAACGGCAGATGTTTTTCCAGCTTTTCCTCTTCACGCGAATAGGCTACGCGCATGGCACGCTGGGAACCGGCCATGATACCTTCCGAGCTGACGCCACCCTGCTGTCGCAGACGCATGAACTCCTTGAAGCCGGCACGGAAGATATTCTCCATGCCACCGGTGGGATTGTTCTCTTTTTGCTGACTGCTGCCGTCACGATAAAGCTGGCTCAGATCCATGCCGGACCAGAAGCGCTTTTCAAAACTCCACATACTTTGTTCGGCGTTATTGAGAACCAGATAACGCTGTATGATCATCACCCAGGAAATGATTGAGGCGAGCAGCAATGTGAGCATGACCAGCTTCACCGTCAAGGTGGCATCCAGGATCAGGCTCCAGACATTCATTGTTTCGTGCACCAGTAGCTCTCCGAGCAGGTTTTACAGATGTAAAACGCGCGTATTATAAAGTAAGTTCTCAAGTTCTTATACAGCCCCCGATGTCATAAGGCTGATAAAATATGGCTAAATTGTGGCTTGCGAGCCGTTCCTCGTTTCTTTGCTAACGTTCATCCGGCACAGGTATTCCAAACTGCAGGTAAGCATGAGGTGTAACCATGCGTCCGCGGGCCGTTCGCATCATGTAACCCTGCTGAATAAGATAGGGCTCAAGCACATCCTCAATGGTGTCCCGCTCCTCGCTGATGGCTGCTGCCAGACTGTCAACGCCGACCGGTCCACCACCAAACTTTTCGATCATGGTGAGGAGCAGGCGGCGATCCATGTGATCGAATCCATTGTCGTCAATACTGAGCATATCCAGCGCCTGACCGGCAATCTCGCGGCTTATCTCACCAGCATGTTTGACATCACTGAAGTCGCGCACGCGCCTTAACAGGCGATTGGCAATTCTCGGCGTGCCGCGGGAGCGCCGGGCGATTTCATAGGCGCCCTCCCGGTCGATGACACAACCCAGGATTCGTGCCGAGCGGCTGACAATTTCACTGAGCTGTTCGTGGTTATAGAATTCCAGGCGCTGGATAATGCCAAAGCGATCCCGCAGCGGCGAGGTCAGCAGGCCGGCGCGCGTTGTGGCACCGACCAGGGTGAACGGGGGCAGCTCCAGCTTGATGGAGCGGGCCGCCGGCCCCTCTCCAATCATGATATCAAGCTGATAGTCTTCCATCGCCGGATACAGTATCTCCTCGATGGCCGGACTCAGCCGGTGAATCTCATCGATGAACAGCACATCGCCCTGCTCCAGGTTGGTCAGCAGCGCTGCCAGGTCACCTGCCTTTTCAAGCACAGGGCCAGATGTCGTTTTTATGGACACATTCAGTTCATTGGCAATGATATTGGCGAGGGTCGTCTTGCCCAGACCGGGCGGGCCAAAAATGAGCGTGTGGTCGAGCGGTTCGTTGCGGTTACGGGCAGCGCTGATGAATATCTCCATTTGCTGCTTGACGTCCGTCTGGCCGATATAGTCGGTCAAAGCCAGTGGCCTGATGGCACGATCAACCGATTGTTCCTGTGGCGCCAGGTCGGGTGAGATCAAACGGTCATTATCCATCATTGCGTGCGCTTGTCCTGTCAGTAATCAATCGTCTGTTAATTCAGTGGCCAGTTTCTAGAGCATCGCACGCAGCGCCAATCTGATGATCTCTTCACTCCGCTCAGCAGCCGGATTGTCCTTGAGCGCCCGGACGACCATTCTCGCCGCCTCGGCCGGTTTGTAACCCAGTGCTATCAGTGCGGTTTCCGCTTCTTCGCTGACCGAGGCGCTGTCATCCTGCAGCGAAGCCTGCAGAGACTCGGTCGCACCGGCCCCGTCATCCTGCCACCCGCCAAGACGGTCGCGCATATCGAGAACCAGTCGCTCAGCTGTTTTTTTACCGATACCGGGCACCCGGGTCAAGGCAGTGACGTCATTATTGTGAATCAGTCGTACAAAGTCACTGACAGACACCCCTGACAGAATGGCCAGTGCGACTTTGGGACCTACGCCATTAACCTTGATCAGCGCACGAAACAACTCACGCTCACGCCCTTCAGCGAATCCATACAGCTGATGGGCATCTTCGCGCACGACCAGATGCGTGTGCAGAATGACGCCCTGCCCGGGGGCTGGCAACTGATAGAACGTACTCATCGGCGCCAGCACCTCGTAACCAACGCCACCAACATCAATCAATAAATCGGGAGCTTTTTTCTCGATAAGTGTTCCAGCAATGCGACCAATCACGTTTTACGTCCTGTTTGCGGTATTTGGGTAATGTCTGCGCCGATAAAGAAGTCAGCGGTTTGGCGGGGTAATCTTCACGCTTAGTCAGACTGCGATCCTGTCACAGCAGCACTATGCCATGCTATTGCTGCTACTGGAACCTGCGCCTGCTGAAAGATTTTGCCGCTCCAACGCGAATCATACTACTGCGCGTGTTGGCGTGACAGATGGCAATTGCGAGCGCATCGGCCGCATCGGCCTGCAGACGTCCCTGCAGGCCCAGCAGCACTTTGATCATGTGTTGAACCTGGGTCTTGTCGGCGGCGCCGGAACCGGTTACCGACTGTTTGACGGTACGCGCAGGATATTCCGCCACGGGCAGATCAAACTGCAGGCAGGCCACCATGGCGGCACCGCGTGCCTGCCCCAGCTTCAGTGCAGAGCCTGCACTTTTACCCATGAACACTTCTTCGATGGCGCACTCCTGTGGGGAGTACATCTCAACCACTTCGGTAATGCCACGAAAAATTTCTCGCAGACGATCAGGATGGTCACCGGGCGTCGGGCGCACACAGCCACATGCCACGTAACGCAGGCGATTGCCCACTGACTCAATAACACCGAAACCGGTAGCTCTTGAGCCAGGGTCAATCCCCAGGATCAGCGTCATCAGTCGGTGCTTGCAGTGCCCGGCTGCTCACGCAGTCGGATATTCAGCTCGCGCAATTGTTTTGCTGCGACCGGCCCAGGCGCATCGGTCAGCGGACAGGCGGCCGACTGTGTTTTCGGGAAGGCGATGACTTCACGAATCGAGCTGGCACCCGTCATCAACATGATCAGACGATCCAGGCCGAAGGCCAGACCGCCGTGCGGAGGACAGCCCGAGGACAGCGCGTTGAGCAGGAAGCCAAATTTTTCCTGGGCCTCCTCTTCACCGATACCCAGCAGATCGAATACGGCCTGCTGCATCTGCGGCTGGTTGATACGAATGGAGCCACCACCCAGTTCGGTACCATTCAGCACCATGTCATAGGCGCGCGACAGCGCCTTGTCCGGGCTGTCACGCAGCGCCTCCGGTGTACATGACGGGGCGGTAAACGGATGGTGCAGCGAGTTGAGATTGCCTTCCTTGTCGCGTTCGAACATTGGGAAGTCGACAACCCAAAGCGGTGCCCAGCCCGGTTTGACCTGACCCAGGTCGGCGGCCACTTTCAGGCGCAACGCGCCAATTGCCTCATTAACAATACCGGCTTTGTCTGCGCCGAAGAAAATGATGTCGCCACTGGCTACCTGCAGGCGGTCAAGCACCTGCTTCACCACATCTTCAGGCATGAATTTGATGATAGGTGACTGCAGGCCTTCAATGCCAGCATCCAGGTCGTTGACCTTGATCCAGGCCAGACCCTTCGCGCCATAAATACCGACAAACCTGGTGTAGTCGTCGATTTCCTTGCGGCTGAGGGAGGCACCACCGGGGACGCGCAGAGCCACGACACGGCTGTCAGGATCATTGGCCGGGCCAGCGAACACTTTGAAGTCAACGCCCTGCATCAGATCAGCAATGTCAGTGAATTCCAGATCGATACGCAGATCAGGCTTGTCGGATCCAAAGCGACGCATCGCTTCACCCCAGGTCATGCGGGGGAACTCACCCAGGTCCACATCCAGATGGCGCTGGAATATCTGGCGAATCATATTTTCTGCCACGGCCATGATGCCGGCTTCATCCATAAAGGATGTCTCGATATCGATCTGGGTGAACTCCGGCTGCCGATCAGCACGCAGATCTTCGTCGCGGAAACATTTGGCGATCTGGTAGTAGCGATCCATGCCTGCCACCATCAGAATCTGTTTGAACAGCTGCGGTGATTGCGGCAATGCGAAAAATTCGCCCGGGTGTGTGCGGCTGGGGACCAGATAGTCGCGTGCGCCCTCAGGGGTGGCACGTGTCAGAATCGGGGTTTCGATATCCAGGAAACCATTGTCGTCCAGATAGTTGCGGATAGAATTACAGACCTTGGAGCGGAAACGCAGTCGGTCGATCATTTCCGGGCGACGCAGATCGATGTAACGGTGCCGCAGGCGCACGTCTTCACTGACGGAGGCATGCTCATCCAACTGGAAGGCAGGTGTGCGAGCCACACTCAGAATTTCCAGCTCATGAGCCAGTACTTCGATCGCGCCGCTGGGCAGATCAGGATTAACAGTGCCTTCCGGGCGAGCCCGAACCAGACCTTTGACGCGAACAACAAACTCATTGCGCAGTGTTTCAGCCTGCGCAAAGGTGTCGGCGCGATCGGGATCGAACACGACCTGACACAGTCCATCGCGGTCGCGCAGGTCCACGAAAATAACGCCCCCGTGGTCACGGCGACGGTGGACCCATCCACAAAGACTGACGGTTTCGTCAATCCGGGCTTCATTCAATTGTCCGCAATAATGACTGCGCATATTCAATCCTGTTGTCTTACTCTAATGTGGCTGTGACTCATTAATCTGCTCGGCCCCGGCGCCACCGGGGCTTCTGCTACAGGCCGATCAGGCCGCGGGTGTTTTCGCGTCTCCCCCACCACTGCTGGAGGATTCCTGGGTACCATGCTTGCGCTTACCGGTTTTGAAGTCGGTCTCGTACCAGCCTTTGCCCTTCAAACGAAAGCTGGCAGCAGTCACCTGCTTGCTCAGCGCCGGCTGATGACAGGCGGGACAATCGGTCAGCGGCGCATCGCTCATTCGCTGAATTGCCTCCATTTGGTGGCCGCAGGCTTTACACTGATAATCATAAATCGGCATAAACGGTTAAACCTCACTACACCAGAAAAAAATAGACCGTGACAAAAGCAGATCAATAAAAGGGCGCTGATTATAACCGCTTTATACTATTTCATCACCTGCAGCCAGGATTTTTTGTGGTAAATCAAACCAGGCACGTGAACCCTTGGCGGCGCAGGATGTCAATACTTGCGAGAGCGCGACCAATCCTTTATAAATAGCGGCTTGTAAGCCGTTTCAGATTATCTGGGCAATCACCGCAAGACGGTTCAAATTCATTGACATAAACAAGAAGGGAAACAGCATGGCAGCGACCCGATCCACAAACAAGAAACCGGCGGCAGCCAAAGCAGCCAGCAAGCCCGCCAAAAAAACCACTGCAATCAGCGAAAAATACACCAAAACAGCCATTCTGGCTGAAATTGCCCAGAATACAGATCTGAGCAAAAAGCAGGTGGATGCAGTGCTGAATGAGCTGGGCGATCTGATTGAGCGACATATCAAGAAGCGCGGCTGCGGTGAATTCACACTGCCCGGCCTGCTGAAGATCAAGGCCGTCAAGAAGCCAGCACAACCAGCTCGCAAGAACGTGCCCAACCCGTTCCGTCCGGGCGAGTTCATGGACATTCCGAAGAAGCCGGCCAGCACGCGCGTCAAAGTGCTGCCGCTGAAAAAACTCAAAGAGTTTGCTCAGTAAGTACTGTACTGACCTGACAGTTGCCCCAAGACAGACTCAGTGCCCGCGACGCCATCGGGTGTCGCGGGCATTTTCATCGATACCCGACCACTGCCTGATTACTGGAAGTTCCATGCGCACCAGCCAATACCTGATTGCAACCCTGAGAGAAACCCCTGCCGACGCCGAAGTCATCAGCCACCAGTTGATGCTGCGCGCCGGCATGATACGCAAGCTGGCCAGCGGCATGTATACATGGCTGCCAATGGGATTGCGGGTATTGCAGAAAGTCACTCGCATTGTGCGCGAGGAAATGGACCGGTCTGGTGCCATGGAAGTATCCATGCCGGTCGTGCAGTCGGCCGAACTGTGGCAGGAGTCTGGCCGCTGGGACCAGATGGGCCCTGAGCTGCTGCGTTTTGTTGACCGTCACAACCGCGATTTTTGCCTGGGACCGACCCATGAAGAAGTCATCACGGACCTGATTCGCAATGAGTTCAACAGCTACAAACAACTGCCAGCCAATTTCTACCAGATCCAGATGAAGTTCCGCGACGAGCGACGCCCGCGTTTTGGTGTCATGCGAGCCCGCGAGTTTCTGATGAAGGATGCATATTCCTTCCATATCGATGAGGCATCTCTGGCAGAGACTTACGAAGTGATGTACCAGACTTACAGCAGTATTTTCACTCGGCTGGGCCTGGACTTTCGTGCCGTACTGGCAGACACAGGCAACATCGGCGGCAGCACCTCACACGAGTTCCACGTACTGGCAGATTCCGGTGAAGATGACATTGTATTCAGCTCCAGCGGAGAATATGCGGCCAATATCGAGCTGGCAGACGGCACCATACCCGACCTGAGTTACGCCAGTGACTGGACACCAGCCGAGCAGTCCGAGCTTGTTGATACAGGCACGGCGCACACGATTGAAGACGTCGCAGCAATGCTGCAGGTAGAAACTCGCCAGCTTATCAAGACCCTGATCGTCAAGGCCGAAGTATCAAACAGCAACCCACAGGGGCTGATGGCCTTGGTACTGCGCGGCGACCAGTCACTCAATGACATCAAGGCTGAAAAAGTGGAAGGAATTCAGCTTCCGCTGACCTTTGCATCGGATGAAGAGGTAAAGCAGGCAGTGGGGTGTCTGCCCGGCTGCCTGGGCCCGATCAAACTGCCCTTCCCGGTAATTGCTGACCGCAGTGCGGCGGCCCTGCGCAATTTCATCTGTGGCGCCAACCAGAATGGCAAACACCTGCGTGATGCCAACTGGCAGACAGACTGCACGTACACTGCGGTGGCCGACATCCGCAAGGTTAAGGAAGGCGATATCAGCCCTGATGGCAATGGCACACTCTCCATCAAACGCGGCATCGAAGTCGGTCACATCTTTCAACTGGGTACCAAATACAGTCGGGCAATGAATGCCGCGGTGCTGGACGAGAATGGCAAGTCGGTGCTGATGACCATGGGCTGTTATGGTATTGGTGTCAGCCGAATCGTCGCTTCCGCGATAGAGCAGAATCATGATGACAATGGCATCATCTGGCCAGACGCCATTGCGCCGTTCCAGATCGCCATTATCCCGCTCAATGCTCATAAATCGCAGCCGGTGGTCGACGTCAGTGAGCAGTTGATGAAGGAACTCGAGGCCGCGGGCTACGAGGTACTGCTTGATGACCGCGACAAAAAGACCAGCCCGGGCGTCAAGTTCGCCGACATGGAGCTGATGGGCATACCCCATCGCCTGGTGGTTTCCGATCGTGGCCTTGAAGCCGGCCAGATAGAATACAAGTCTAGACGCGCCAGCGACCCGGAACTCGTGCCACGTGACTCAATTATTGAGTATCTGAGCACCCGTATCGCACGCTGAGCTCGATCAGTCAGGCAACACAGACAGGAGAAGTCATGCAGGTTCGATCACTGGACGACCTGAAGCAGTATCTTGATGATGTGTTGTGGCAGGATGATCCGGCCGCCAATTCCTCATGGCGTGGCTACGCCATGCGTGCCATGCGTATCGGCTACGCTGTGATTCGGGATATCGCCGAGGGTCACTTGTCCCTGCGCGCCATGAGCCTGGTTTACTACACGGTTATTGCCATGGTCCCGTTGCTGGCATTGACCTTCGCAGTGCTCAAGGGTCTGGGCGTGCATAACGCCATGGAGCCCATGCTGCTCGGCATTCTGCAACCGTTTCTGGGTGACTACGGCCAGCAGATAACCAGCAATGTTGTAAGCTTTGTCGACAACGTTCGTGTCGATGTGCTCAGCTTTGTCAGTCTTGGCGTACTGTTGTACACGGTGCTCACCATGATGCAGCGCATCGAACTGGCCTTTAATGACATCTGGGCTGTTTCGCAGGCACGCAGCCTCGCCAGTCGCGTCAGCGAATATCTGTTTGCAGTCATTGTCGCACCACTGCTGATACTGCTGTCGGTGGGCATTGCCTCCTACGTAAATACCAACCTGTTCATGCGCCTGCTCGAAGGGCTGGCGTTTGGTGCCCTGATCCTGCAGGCGCTTGGCGCAGTCATGCCGCTGGTGTTCATGTCGCTGGCTTTCGCGCTGGCCTTCAGTTTTATTCCCAACACGCGGGTCCAGTTCAGCTCGGCACTGACTGGCGGCATTGTGACCACGCTGGCCTGGAAAACCATGGGCTGGGTGTTCCAGAACTTCATCACCGAATACTCAGCCAATGCAATCATCTACGCGGCATTTTTTGCTGTCATTCTGTTGATGCTGTTTATTTATCTGGGCTGGTTGATGCTGCTGATTGGCTCATCGGTCGCCTTTTATCACCAGCATCCGTCCAAAGCACGTACTGGTCGCAAACCCCTGCACCTGAGCCTGCAGGCACAGGAAGAACTGAACCTGACGGTTGCCTACCTGATCATCAAGCGCTTCCAGCAAAATGAACCGCCGTGGACGCTTGACGAACTGCTGTCCTACACACAACTGGGCGCGCCGGTACTGGAATCGAGCCTGGCAACGCTGGCAGCTATCGACTTCATTCGCTGCACCGATCAGAATCCTCCCCGATATCTGCCTTCTCACAGCGTTGATTCGACACGCATCGCTGACCTGCGACTACAGTTGCGCACCTGGTCGCGCGACCAGCTGAACACGCGCAGTGTGGTTGCCGAACAGATACAGATACGACGCTTTCTTGAGTCCGTGGAGCATGAAGGGAATCGCCACTGTGGAGGTCAGACGTTTACCGAGCTGATGCAGGAACAACATCAACGTCCGCGGCTGTCACAGCATTCACAGACAAGCCCAACAGAAACCGAATCAGAAGAGAAACCATGAGCCAGTATTTTATTTATCACAACCCGCGATGCTCAAAATCGCGCCAGACTCTGGCCCTGCTCCAGGAGAATCAGATAGAAACGGAACAGATCCTGTATCTGGAAAATCCTCCCACTGTCGACACGCTCTCAGATCTGTGTGAAGCGCTCGGTATCACGCCGCGCCAGCTGCTTCGAAAAGGTGAAACTGAATACCGCGAACTTTCGCTGGGCAATGAAACGCTTGGCGATACGGAGGTGCTGAAAGCCATGCAGCAGCATCCACGCCTGATCGAACGGCCCATCGTGGTCCGACGTGACGGCAAAAAAGTCCGCGCGGTGCTTGGACGACCGCCCGAGAATGTCATTGACCTGATCAAGTAACAGAGACTGCACTGACAATGAGCAATTCGATCCCCTATGTGCTGGTGCTGTATTACAGCCGCTCCGGTGCCACCGAAAAAATGGCTGCCCTGATCGCGCGCGGAGTCGAGCAGGCGGGCGATGTCGAGGCACGCCTGCGCACCGTGCCGTCAGTCTCTCCGGATCACAAAGCGTCGCAGCCGGCGGTGCCGCCCCAGGGTGCGGTATACTGCACAGAGGATGACCTGCGCAATTGTGCTGGACTGGCGCTGGGCAGTCCGACTCGATTCGGCAACATGGCAGCAGCCATGAAATACTTTCTCGATGGCACCGGCGCACTTTGGGCCACGGGTGCACTGATCAATAAACCAGCGGCGCTGTTCACGTCCACGTCCAGCCTGCACGGCGGACAGGAAAGCACCCTGCTGAGCATGATGCTGCCGTTGTTACATCACGGCATGGTGATCTGCGGACTGCCTTACAGCGAGCCGGCGTTGATGCGCACCAGCAGTGGCGGCACACCTTACGGCGCAAGCCACCTGGCCGGACCAGACAGCGATCTGCCGCTTAGCGATGACGAAACCAGACTATGTCTGGCGCTGGGCAAGCGACTGGGCGAACTGGCACTTCAACTGTCAGAATAATTCTGGAGAGAACAACTATGACTGACACCTGGCAACCTGTGCCGGCAATCGTCAAGCGAACCCGCATGGCAGCCATGGCCAGCTATTTTGGCCTGATCGGGCTTTTTACCGGCGATGCGCTGGTCAGCATGTTCCAGGGCGCGCCCTGGTATGTCGCCCTGATTCTGTGGCTGGTGCGTGTTGCGCCGCTGTTTATTTTTCTGCCGGGACTGCGCCGCAACCATTTGCGCACCTACGCCTGGCTGAGCTTTGCGATCATGCTTTATTTCATGCATGCCGTGAATGTAGCGTTTATTCCCGGGGACCGGTTGTATGGTTTGCTGTACAGTCTGCTATGCGTGTCTGTTTTCTGCACGCTGGTTCTGTACATTCGCGCTGCACGCAAACATCTGGGCATGACGCTGCAGTAAACGGGGACTGCTGCCTCACCAGCCCATCAGTGATTTCAGTAGCGGGATGGTCACCCGGCGCCCGGTTTCCAGCGAATGCCTGTCGAGTGCCTGCAGCACACCGAACAGGGCAGCCATGCTGCGCTGATTGCGCCTCACCAGAAATTCGGCAACATCGTCACCAAGATTGAATCCACGCAATCTTGCACGCATCTGCAACGCCGCCACCTTGTCGGTGTCTGCAAGCACCGGCAGCTGAAAAACGGCTGCTGACTGAAGACGCGACCGCAGATCCGGCAGGGAAACCTGAACGTGCTGCGGACTGTTATCTGCAGCAACCAGCAAGGCACCGCCGTGATGGGCAAGGCGATTGTAGAGGTGAAACAGCGCTTCATCCCACGCTGGCTTTCCAACAACCTGCTGCAGATGATCCAGGCACAAAATGTCCTGCGACTCCAGGCCGTCGAGAATATCAGGATGCAGATCGCTCAGACTGAGATCCAGGTAAAACGCCGATAATACATGCTGGTTCGGGGCAGCTTCATCACTGCTGGCTGCGTGACAGACTGCCTGCAGGAGATGACTGCAGCCCGCCCCCTCACTGCCCCATAACCAGCAGAAATCCTTGACTCGCGTGCTGCCGGAGAGAGCACGTCCGGACTGACGCCAGCGCAGTATGTTTGATTTCAGGTAGTCGCGCACGCGTGCCGCTGTCGACTCGGCGTTCGGCACAAAGAAGTTATCCAGTCGCGCGTCGTCGTCCAGGCCAACACGTAGCGAGAGTTGCCGTGGCGTTGCCGCCTGTGAACTATGTGGGTCAGTCATGCAGCTTATCTGGTCCAACGAAAGCGCAAGGTTCCAGACACCTGATCGCCGGGATTGAAATTCACCGGCTGCAGGTCCCGCCCGAGACTGATGAACTCACTGAGCATCTGCTGGCCGCCAACAACATGCAGCGACAGCTCGACACTGTCCGGACGCAGCACTTGTACCTGTACGTTCTGAACCACCGACAGTGAGCGCAGATACTGAACAAGCTGTGTATGGCTGGTGAGGTCGGTAATTTCATCCACCCGGATATTGACGTCACTTTCTATGGCAAACGCACTTGGCAACAGACCAAAGTGACTGGCTAACTGGGCAGTGACACGGTCAAGCGGCAGGTCCATGTAGTTGCCTTCTTCCGTGGCCAGGTGGTCGAAAATATCTTCGGTATCACGAAACAGAAACTTCCACAGACCAACCAGTTGACCATCACCGACCTCAAGCACTCGTGCTGCCAGCACACTGTCAGCGCCATAACGCTCACCAAGTGCCTTTAGCGCAGCACTGTCCAGCGACCAGGCCTGGGCGGGTGATATCAGCTGTCGATCGGTCAAATCAAGAATCGGATACAGCACAGGTACCGCACGCTGCTCCGCAAACATGCGCGACTGGTCAAGCAGCGGATGCTCTGTGCTCGACCCAAGCATCCGGCGCCTGCCGTCCGGGCCCTGCACAGTAATCAGAACCAGAATCGATGGCCGGTTATTGTCCCAGACCGGAATATTCTCTCTATTCAGCAGACCATTGAGCATCGACTGATCGATGTCCACCTGAATGAATGCAGCGCCGGCTGCTGCGCGATAACTGACTTCGGAGATGTAGTCGCCTGCGCGCGCAATCGCGGACTGAATGGCTGGCTGCTGCAGCCAGCGGCGCTCACCAGTGACTTTGACAATAACGTCGGTCAGCGCCTCCCGATAGGCCCGCTGCCGCTCGGCCTCACTTTGGTTTTCAACCTCTATCTGGCGCTGGTATAGACCACTGACTGGCAGGCTCCAGGCCTGTGTGCTCCACAATGCCAGTAACAGCACGCCCACCCATGTCGCGACATAGGGGGACGGGCACTGAAGAATACGCATTTCAGATAATGAATCGAGGGCATTTTTCATGGCGCAATCATAACCGATCGCCCCGGCGTTTGACATAATCGACTGACGAAGTGTTTACCAGCTGTTAAAATGCGCAGCTATCCGGCAGGCAACCGATGATTGCCGCCATTTTCGGTCACTATCTCTACCCTAGAGCAAGGACATTGCGACGCTTATCATGAACACAAAGACACCCAGCTCAGACTCCCAACACACTGGCCTCAGCTACAAGGATGCCGGTGTCGACATTGATGCCGGCGATGCTCTGGTTGAGAAAATCAAATCCGTCACCCAGTCTACCCGTCGTCCGGAGGTGCTTTCCGGTCTGGGCGGTTTTGGCGCATTGTGCGAGCTGCCCGAGGGTTATCGCAAGCCAGTGCTGGTGTCTGCCACTGATGGTGTCGGTACCAAACTCAAGCTGGCGATCGACATGGGCAAACACGATACCATCGGCATCGACCTAGTGGCCATGTGCGTCAATGACCTGATTGTCTGTGGTGCCGAGCCGCTGTTTTTCCTCGATTACTACGCGACAGGCGGCCTGAATGTGGAAATCGCTGCGCAGGTCGTGGCAGGCATTGGCGAGGGCTGCCGCCAGTCCAACTGCTCACTGATTGGTGGAGAAACGGCAGAAATGCCCGGCATGTATCAGAAAGGTGACTATGACCTGGCTGGTTTTGCCGTCGGTGTTGTGGAAAAAGATGAAATCATCACCAATGAGCAGGTAGCCGTTGGTGACTGCCTGATCGGTATCGCTTCCTCTGGCCCGCACTCCAATGGCTACTCATTGATTCGCAAAGTCCTGGAAGTCAGCGGCGCAAAACTGGATGACCCGTTTGCCGACAGCACCCTGGGCGAAGTCCTGCTGACCCCCACGGAAATCTATGTTAAAGCCATGCAGGCGCTGCAGCAGAAAGTGTCCGTACATGGCATGGCACACATCACTGGCGGTGGCATCCTGGAAAATCTGCCACGCGTCATGCCTGACTACACCGAAGCGCATATCGACACTGATAGCTGGCAGCGTCCGGCCATCTTTGACTGGCTGCAGAAGGAAGGCAATATCGCGTCTCGCGAAATGTTGCGCACCTTCAACTGCGGTATTGGCATGATTGTCTGCGTGCCAGCGGAGCAGGCGGATACCGCTGTAGAGCTGCTGAACACAATGACGCGCGGTGCAACCATCATCGGCAAAATCACAAAGGCCGAGGCAGAAAAACCCGCAGTTATCGCCAGCGGCCAATATGCATGAGCCAGCAGCACAACTCTGAACAGGTCTGCCGCGTCGTTGTCCTGATATCAGGCAATGGCAGCAATCTGCAGGCCTTGATCGATCAGCAATTAGAACACGGTTACCGGATTGCTGGCGTCATCAGCAATCGGGCCGATGCTTACGGCCTGCAGCGCGCAGCCGATGCCGGCCTCGCATCGCATGTTATTGATCACAAACAGTTTGACAGCCGCGAAGCCTTTGACCAGGAGATGATCAGGGTCATCGACGCGATGGACATCAATCTTGTTGTTCTTGCCGGTTTCATGCGAATTCTCAGTTCAGCCTTTGTTCAGCATTATCAAGGCAGACTACTGAATATTCACCCGTCGCTACTGCCAGCCTATAAAGGCACGCAGACGCATCAGCGTGTATTGGAGGCAGGCGATCGGGAACATGGCGTCAGTGTCCATTTTGTAACCGAGGAACTGGATGGCGGACCTGTCGTGCGACAGGCAGTCATCGCGGTCGACGCTCAGGATACCGTCGAGACGCTGAAGCAGCGCATCGCCGAGCAGGAGCACCGTATTTATCCTGAGGTTGTTGGCTGGTATGCAAGTGGACGCCTGACAATGACAGATTCCTGCGCCACACTGGATGGCAACACGCTGCCGCCACAGGGAGTTCGTCAGTAATTCGACCCAATTAGTCTGAGGGAGCTAGATCTATGCGATTCGACGGCCCGGAACAACATCTGTCCCCAGCACATCTCAAGGCTGGCGGCGTCAAATGGTGCTTGCGTTTATCGGCCATCCTGTCAGGCCTGTTGCTGACATCTTCGCTGGCCCTGGCCCAGGCGCCGTTGCCCGCGCCGACACCCTACACCGCCGAATACCGGGCCCGCTCCATGGGTCTTAGCACGGATGCCTACCGGGAGCTCAGACAGCTTGAGAACGGCAATTACAACCTGCGCCACGGGCTGGATCTGTCTGTGCTTGGTGCAACTCTGATCAGCGTTGAAGAAAGCACATTGTTCGAATGGTCAGATCAGGGCGCCGTGCCGCTGGCTTATGGTTACCAGCAGGGCGGCATCCGCGACCGCGACGAAAGCATCAGCTTCGATTGGGCGGCAGGATCTGCCGAACTGCGCCGCGATGAAAATCGCCAGCAGCTGAGTCTGCCGCCCGGCATTCAGGATAATCTTAGCGTGACCGCACAAATGAGTGCCGAGCTGCAGCGCCTGGCTGAAAACGATGGCATCGAATCCGCGCTGGGCACATCATTGCATTTCACCATGATCGACAGCCGTGAGATCGACCAGCACGAATATGCCCTGTTATCTCTGGAAACCATGACAACACCGGTGGGAGATCTGCAGACCCTGAAACTGGAACGGGTGCGTGAACCCGACAGTGATCGAAGCACTGTTCTTTGGCTGGCTGTTGATTATGAGTTTGCCCTGGCCAGGCTGGAGCAGGTTGAGGATGGTACGCGAACTGAGCTGGCCCTGACATCAATTACCATGGATCCCTGAACCCTTGTGGCTGCCCGAAAGGGCGGCCTCAGTCAGGCAGAGTTACCGGGTGTCAGCGTTGCAGGTCATATTTGCGCATTTTTTCGACCAGGGTCGTGCGCCGGATATTCAGTCTGTCTGCTGCACGTGCAACCACCCCGCCACTATCATCAAGTGCCTGCTCTATCAGGCTGCGCTCAAGATTGTTCAGGTACTCTTTCAGGTCCATGCCGTTAAGCGGCAACAGATGCGTATCGGCGCCGTTGATGCTGGGGATCGCCGCAATTTCTTCTGACACCGCCTCCGCAACTGAGATTTTGTGCTCGTCGGACAGCGCCGCTTCCTCAGCCAGCACCTCATCCATCAGTTGACTGTCACGGAACTGGTGAGGCAGATCATGAACGCCAACTACACCATGCGGGTGCAATATCGCCATGCGCTCTACCAGGTTGGCAAGTTCACGCACATTGCCCGGCCAGGCATAGGAAGACAGCACCTTGATGGCAGCCGAATTAAAACGGACCGAGCCTCGCTTGCTGTTCTCCAGGCGCGAGATAAGTTCATTTAACAGATAGGGGATGTCGGCGGAACGTTCGCGCAGCGAGGGCATTTCGATCGGGAATACATTCAGACGATAAAACAGATCCTGGCGGAACGTCCCCTCACTGATCATCGTTTCAAGATTACGATGGGTGGCCGCCAGAATGCGCACGTCAGTCTGCATGGTCTTGGTGCCACCGACACGCTCGAAACACTGCTCCTGGATAACGCGCAACAGCTTGACCTGCATCGGCAAGGGCATATCGCCAATTTCATCAAGGAACAGGGTGCCGCCCTGAGCCAGTTCAAACCGGCCAACCCGTGTCGAAATTGCGCCGGTAAATGCCCCTTTTTCATGACCAAACAATTCACTTTCCAGGAGATCAGGCGGGATGGCACCACAGTTGATCGGCACAAAAGGCTTGCTGGAACGCCGGGAATTGGCATGCAGATTCCTGGCAACAACCTCTTTACCAGTACCCGATTCGCCGGTGATCAGGACCGTGACCTCTGTGTTGGCCACCTGCGACATGATCTGCCGAATTCGTTGCACAGCCGGACTGCTGCCTACCAGGCTGCGGAACATGTTGTAGTCGCGTACGTTGCCTATCTCGCGCAGTCGATTGTAGTGGTCGCCGTAAACCTGAGCCTTGTGGAGGGCGTCCAGCATGGGCTGGTAACTGAGGGGCATGGGTATGGTGGCGACGACCCGGTTTGACACCGATTCGGTCAGATCAGGCATGGTCTGGTCACCCAGCAGCACAATTGGCAAACCTTCATGCCAATCAATCAGCTCCTGAAGCAGTACCTCCATCAGGGTCGGCTTGTAATGCCCGACCAGCACCAGCTTCAGCGCTTCTGGTCTGACCTGCAACTGTTCTACCTGTTGGGTCCAGCCAGCCCGCTGCACGTGAACGGGCTGCTCACCCAGAAACTCCAGCACGATGCCCAGATCGTGGCCGAGTTTCTTGCTATCTTCTATTAATAATATTTGAGTCATGCGTGCACCGGCCCGGCTGCCGCAACCAAGAGCAAAAAGATCAGTACTCTTTGTACTTTGGCAAGGGCCTTGTAGATCATCTCATGTGTGGATTGCTCTCCCAGAGCAATTAGACACTGAGCGATTACTCGACGTCAAACATCATAACGGGTCGATTGGGGGATCAATATGCAGTTTTGCGAACTGGATCAATCTCTTCCCATGTTGTTTTGACATTTCGCATCAGGTCACTGACCTCATCGATGATGGAGATGTCGTTCTTGATGTTGGCTTCCAGCAGACGGCGCTGCATGTAGTCATAGAGTCTATCCATGTTTTCTGCAAACTCCGGCGCCTGGTTGCGGTCCAGACTGCCCTGCAAGCCGCCGATGATATTGATTGCCTTGCCCAGCTGGCCTCCCTTAAGGGCTGCATCATGCCGCTCAATCGCGCCACGGGCCTTGCCAAGCCGTTCCAGTGCACCGTTCATCAACATCAGAATCAGCTGATGGGGGCTGGCCCCCTCAACGGAGCCAACATTGTTGACGCGCTGGTACTGGGCGATTGCGCTATTGGGTGAATACATTATTCCATCCTCGTCGGGTCAGATCAGGTTATTTTTTGCGGTTTGGGGTCACCAAAGCTTCCAGCATTGGCAGCTGAGACTCCAGAAAACTGGCGGTGCTGTTGAAATTCGAGATAATGATTTCGTTGGCCAGGAACGAGGATTGCAGTCGTCGTTCGGTCAGTGCCAGTCGCTCCGCAAGATCAACGCGTTTTTCGGCGATGCGCTCAAGCTCGGCATTCAGCGAATCACTTCGACCTGTCAGCACACCATCACTACCCAACATGGAATCGATCAGTGCTGTCAGTCGACTGGCGACGCCTCTGAAGTAGTCAACCGTGCCGCGGTTGCCAACATCACCATCGGTTATGCGGATACGCAGCCCGGAGGCAGGATCGGCGTCACCGCTGGCTGCTGAGCCACTTTGACCGGCAGCCCCGGCCCCGGCTGCGAAGCCGAATACTGCCGCAGCATTTCCCTCCAGCGACGAGATCGTCACCGAGGAACTGGCACCGCGGCTGCCCGATGTCATTTTGAAGCCGCCGCTATCTGCGTCATAGGCGACGGTGACCGACTTGCCGGCAGCAATCAGCGCGGGATCGTTGTTAATGGCTGTCTGCAGGGTATTGGCCACCGCTGTGCTGCTGGTGTTGGCCAGAACGCCCAGGGTAATCTGCCCGGAGAGTACACCATCGACTCGCAGACGGAATTTGTCGGCAGCGGTGCTGGTGGACAGATCTCCATGGGCAGCATTGAGATAGTAGCCTGCGGTTTCAGGGTTCTCGCCCGTCGATGCGACCAGCACCTGACCCGTGCCGCGAGCCTCGACACCATTGATCAGACCAGCGACGTCGGTGCCGCGGATCGATGTAACCGGTTCACCTCGGCCCTCAAAAAGCCCCAGGCGCGTGGCGCTGGCAAGATTGATATCGCTGAAACTGATTTCATCGCCAGCATTGGCCGTCGAAAATACCAGTCGGGCCGTGTCGTCATCACTGTTGTAAACGTAGTCGACATTGACCGTGATACCGTCCCCGGCAAGCGCCGCGTCTATCTGAGACTTCAGTGCAGCGGTCAATTCATCGGGGGTGTTATAGGTAACGGGTGTGCCGGCGTCGCCGGGCAGCGTCAGCACACCAGTGGTGGCACCATTGATGGTCAGGCTGTACTGGGTATCACTGTCTACCAGTAGTGGTGTATTAAACAGCGAGCTGCTTTGCCCATCCGAGGTGGCCAGCGTGCCAAGCTCCAGCCCCTGGTAAGGCCCCTGCCCTTCTTTCACGAGCCCCAGGGTCGCAGCCGTGGCTGAATCAACCTCGATAATGCGAATGGCCGATTCACTGCCGAATCGGTTGGAGGTCATTTCAAAGCGCGACTCATCACTGTTGTAAGTCACGGTTACCGAGTTTGCCGTCTCAATCAGTTCGCTGCTGCTGTTTACCTGCCGTTGAATTTCCTCAGCCAACAGTTCGGCCGTGGCATAAGTACCCTCGGTCAGATCGATACTGACTTCTCGGCTGTTCACAAAAATATTGAAGCTGTTGTTGGCATCAGTAATGTCGATATTGCCTGCCGCCAGAGCCGATACGCCTATGCCCTGATAGCGTCCGGCCTCTGCCATGCGCGTAATTTCCAGGCTGTAACTACCCGGCTGGGTGGCACTGCTGGCAGAGACATAGGAGACGTTTTCATCACTCGGAATGCCAGTGGTGGCAAACAGGGCAGTAATCGCCTTCGGATCTGCCTGAAACGCCTCCTGGAAGGCGGAGCGGTCAAACTCCATCATGTAGTCATTGAACTGGTTGGTCGTCACACCGACTTCTGCCAGCGAGCCATAGGTGGAACCCAGCGAAAAAGAGCGCAGCGCAGAGTTAACCTGGTTCATGATCGTGCGAATACCACGATCACCTGTCAGTACGCTGCCCTGGCCGTTTTCTCCGGCATCCGGGTTAAAGGCGGTCAGCACATCGGTCATGGTTTTCAGCGCGTTGTAGCTATCAACAACGCCCTGCACCTTATCCATCAGGTCTGACGGATCCTTGCTGATGGTCAGGCTTGCGGGACCTGCAGACACGCCTTTCAGATTCAGTGTCACACCGGGGATGACACCACCCACCAGGTTGCTGTTACGGGTGATGGCCAGACCGTTTACTGTGAATTCAGCGTTCTGAGCCAGCTGGGTCTGCTGCATGTCCTGGTTGCCCAGGTTGTAATTGAAGGCACCCAGCGATGCAGACCCTGTGGCAGTGATCTCCATACTGTTGTTGGCGCCACCGTCGGCTGAGGTAAACAGCAGGCGAAACCCGGTGCCATCATCAACAATTGTGGCCTGCACACCAATCTTGGCCTTGTTGACGGCATCGCGGATGCCCGCGAGCGTGTTGTTGCTGCTGTCGATGGTGATCGATCTCGACTGCTTGCCCGTGTTGACCGTAAAGCCCTGATAGGCGTTCGACCCATCAAATTCTGTAGTGCCAAACCGGAATGTCAGACTGCCGACGCCGATGGCCTCGGTCGTAGACTCATAACTCTGGGTTGCCAGGGTATGTTGCTGAGCCAGCTTTTGAACATTGATACTGTAGTTGCCGTCAGCCGCAACGCTACTGGCTGTTGCGGTGAGCACCGAGTCATTGCTGCTATTGGCCTGACTCGCATTAAACGCAGACACACTGTTGAGCTGTTTAATCGAGGTATTGAAGGTCGCCAGCATGCTTCTGACTTCGCCAAAGGCCGACAGCCGGGCTTCAGCAATATCCTGATCACGATCCAGTCGTGCAGTGGCAGGCGCGCGCTCTGCCTCGACCAGCTGCTCAAGCAGATCGCTGGTAAGTAGTCCAGAACCGATACCCAGAGACTGAATTGTTGCCATATGTATGAAGCCGTTTTGATTGCGGTGCGATTGTTGATCCTGAGTCCTGCAAAGCAAGTTTCACGCCAACAGCCTCAGGCCCGCCAACACAGGCGATTCAGTACTTATGTCGACCCGCTGCGGAGAATCTTGAACTTTGTGGCGGCAAAACCTTGCCGCCGGCTGACTGCAAACGGGCAGGGATTGTGACTGTATCCACATAAGGCTAGAATCGCAGGCTCGACCTAGGAGAAGAAGCTATGTTCAATAGACCCTACACCCTCGCCTGCACTGCGGTGTTGTGCGCTGCGCTGCTGCCCTTCGGCGCATTGGCGCAGGAAGATGATTATGTGGTGCCTCGCACCTGGGATGGCGCACCTGATTTGCAGGGTGTCTGGCGTAACGCCACCGTCACACCGCTGACACGCCCCCGCGAGCTGGGCGAACGTCGCGCCTATACCCGCGAGGAAGCCTTCCAGCTGGAGCGCGCTGCGCAGCAGGAAGTTGAAGAAGATAACGAACCGCTGGATCCAAATCGCCCGCCGCCTCCGGCCGAGGACCTGCCGCCAGTGGGCAATTACGACCTGTTCTGGACGGATCGTGGCATGTTCATGCCGACTATCGACGGCGAGTACCGCACCTCCATCATCATTGATCCACCCGATGGTCAACTGCCCGGTTATACCGAAGAGTTTCTGGCTGCGCGTGCAGAGGAACGGGCGACCGGCCCCGATCCCTTTGACGGCCCTGAGGGTCGTGGCGTTGGAGAACGCTGCCTGCTGGCTTTCGGCTCCAACTCCGGACCGCCCATGCTGCCTGTGATGTACAACAGCCACTATCAGATCGTTCAGTCCCCGGGCTACGTGGTGATTGTTGTAGAAATGGTCCACGATGCGCGCATCATCCCCATCCAGGATGAGCATGACCCGCATGCTGACATAATGAACAAATGGATGGGCGACTCAATCGGTCGCTGGGAGGGTGACACGCTGGTGGTAGAAACCCGGCACTTTAACCCCTGGCAGAGCTTCAGAGGGGCGTCAGAGAACCTGATGGTCACTGAACGCTTCAGACGCGTCGCAGACGGCAAGATCATCTATTCGTTCACAGTGGACGATCCGACGGTGTTTGAGTCCAGCTTCACTGGTGAGCTTGCTCTGACAGCCTACGACGACCCTTTGTATGAATATGCCTGCCACGAAGGCAACTACGCCCTGGCCGGTACGCTGGCTGGCGCCCGCCTGGCAGAACAGGAAGAACGCGAGGCTGCGCAGGAGGACTGAGGTCCCCTGCCGCCGCCCCGGCGCATTAATCAGGATCCCAGCCAGGATCAGATGAAAATCAAACCTGGGTCTTAAACAGCGAGATGGACTCTTCGGAGTCCAGCTTGCGTGCCAGCTCCAGCGCTTCCTGCGAATCAAACTGCCGCAGCACCTGTCGTGACTCACGATCAACCACTGTCACCGAGGGCTCCAGGCTCTCTGCATCGATGTCAAATATCAAATCGCGCTTTACCGTCTGCACATACTCATTCAGGCGCGTGACAGCACGCTCCAGCGCCTCATCGTCGGCAAGTGGCTCGTCAGCTGCAGATGGGTCTGTCGACCTCGCTGGACGGCTCTGGGCGCGATTGTCGCTGTCTCTTGAGGCATTGTGCTGCTGGCCGGACGGATTCTCCTGTTGACGTTTGTGCTGACCAGAAGATTCTTCGTCGTATTTGTCCTGCAACGGGTTGTGGGAAGGGTTGGCATCAAGGTCGTTGTCCACCGATTCCACGGACTTGACCTTATCCCTGGCCACCAAAGCGGGCTGGAATCGGGTAATACTGATCTCACTCACAGCACATCTCCCAAACTCGCTCCACGTCCTTTACGTTACCCGGGCACAAAAAAGTCCGCCCGGCTTCTACCGTATTATCGGTAGTCACCGGGCGGACTTTAGGGTCTCAGCTTACTTTTTGAGAATTAACCCAGAAGCTGCAGAACCTGCTGGCTGGAGGCGTTAGCCTGGGCCAGCATGGAAACACCAGCCTGCTGCAGAGCCTGGTTACGAGCCAGGTTGGCTGCTTCAGCAGCGAAGTCCGCGTCCTGGATACGAGAGTTGGCAGCTGAGAACTTCTCGGAAGTCGCTGACAGGTTCTCGATGGTAGCAGAGAAACGGTTCTGTACCGCACCCAGCTCGGAACGCGCCTGAGTGATTGAACCCAGCGCGTTATCAATGGCTGCCAGCGCGTCAGTTGAACCCTGCTGTGTAGACAGGTCAATTTCATTCAGGAACTGACCCGCTTCGGCACCACCGAAGGAACCAGCTTCAAAGCCCAGAGACTCCAGAGCCGCATTACCGTTGGTACCGCCAGCGACGGTAAACTCACCAGCAGATTTCAGAGTTACAGTGCTGTAGGTAGTATAACCGTCAGTTGTCGCCGCAGTCAGATCACTTACGCCCTCTGCATTAGCCGTGTCGATACCGAATACGTCGATACCTACGCCAGTGTCGTTGTCGTAAGCCATCACAATATTGCGACCATCAGCAGCTGTCAGAGTCAGACCAGAGCCGTTATCCTCTGCGACTACGCCTGTGGATCCAGCGACAGAGTTAATGGCACTGACGGCGTTCGCACGGTTAGCCTCAGCGGTACCACCATCGGTCAGAGTAATGGAAACTCCGTTAAGCTCCATTGTGGCGTTGCCGGCACTATAGGACGCACTTGTACCTTTGATGACGTTCGCGTTTGCTTCTGCAGTTACACCAGTCTCGGCTGAAGACCTGTTGATCGCAGCGGCGATCGCAATAGCCGACCCTTCTTTGGCGCTGGAACCAGCAGCAGCAACCGAGGACGTATCATCGGTGGCAACAGCAGCGCCAATACCAACACCATTAATGACCAGGTCACCAGCTTCCAGTGTGGTGGCAGTACTGGTAGCACCTGTCTGAAGACGCGTCTCTGAGCTTGTTGCAGCCACAGATGCATCGTAAGAGCCTGCCTTCAGACCGGCATTGGCTGCTGCGTTGTTTCCACCGATGGTGATTTCATTCACACCAGCGTTAGCTACCAGTGTGTATCCACCTTCGTAAACACCAGTCGCACTAAGACCGGTAGCTGCTGCACTCACAGTATTGAGCGTCAAAGCAATGTTACGACCATCGTCGGCGATCAGTTGGACACCTTCGGCATCTTCGCCAGTATCAACAGCGCGCACACCCGTCAGACCGGACTGAGCGTTGATGGCTTCTACGACGGAAGCACGCGTCGCAGTTGTGTCTGTTGTTGTGGTCACGCTGATGGTGGTGCCGTTGATAACGACACTGCCAGAGGCGTTGGCACCGGTCATGGAAGTACCCGCAACCAGGTTTTCGTCGACCACCGCAGTAACACCAGACTGTTCAGAAACTGCATTAATCGCAGCAGCTTTGGAGATGGCACTGGCAGAATTTCCTGATGTTGACAGAGAGTCGTCAGACGCTTTGCTGGCGCCAACGGCCACACCGTTGATGGTGAGATCGCCAACAGCCAATGCGTTGTCGGTTGCTGTCGCGGTCACACCATTCTTGTCCGATACACCCAGAGTGTCAGTAGTCAGTTTGCCGATGGAAACGTTGATTGTTTCGCCAGCATTGGCACCAACCTGGAAGTTGGAGTTGTAAGAGCCGTCCAGCAGTTTAACACCGTTGAAATTTGCAGTGTCAGCAACACGGCCTACTTCAGCGATCAGCGCCTGGGCTTCTTCGTTCAGAAGCTGACGGTCAGCGTCTGAATAGGAACCGTTAGCTGACTGTACTGCCAGTTCACGCAGACGCTGAAGTGAGTCAGTCATGGAGCCCATGCTGGCTTCTGCAGTTTCTGCCAGAGAGATGCCGTCGTTAGCGTTGCGGACCGCAACGTTCAGACCGTTGATCTGAGAAGTGAAACGCGTTGAGATCGCCAGACCAGCGGCGTCGTCTTTTGCGCTGTTGATACGCAGACCTGAAGAAAGACGCTCGAGAGCCTGGTTGGTACCAGCCTGTGAGCTATTCAGGTTTCGCTGCGCGTTAAGTGAAGCAATGTTGGTATTGATGACTTGAGCCATGCTTGTTTACTCCTGAGTTTACACATTAAAACCGGACCGCATATCACCGCGTTCAAACCGCTCACTGCTATGCGTTACCCGGTTTAACGACACGGAAAAACAAAGCTTTAGGCGCTTTTCAACAATTTTTTGGGGTTCGTCAGAAATTTTTTTTCTTTAGAATTTTTTTCTGTTATTGTGAATATTATTGAAGACATCACAATCTTCCCGCTCCACACTCGACGATCCCACACACTCAAAGTGCAGCTTCACTCATGGCCAGTCAGTATCAAATAGATCTTGAAAAACAGCAGCTTGCATGGAAAGACATACTTGATATGTCTGGCCGGTTGCTGTCGCTTGCCGAACAGAACAACTGGCAACAACTTGATACATTACACGCACTGAGAGACAAAAAACTTGAACAGTTTTTTAACCAGGCGATTGCTGTCGAACTGGTGGAGATCATTCAACAGGACATCAAAAAAATTCAGGAACAGGATCGCCACATCGTGCAGTTACTGGCATCACAACGTGATGCACTGGGTAACGAAGCGCGCAATCTCAAACAGATGAAACGACGCCTTAACGAATATTTATCGGCTGATAACAGAAAACTTTAGCACCCGATCCATTCAGTCAGACAACAGTCGGGTACCAAAGCAAATGAAGTGAAAATACAGAGCCTTCGTGCGCGGCCTTACAGCATGTTAAACAGCGATAGCCGCGTGATCTTGGTAAAAGTGGCCTGGGCTGCCTCAAGCACAAAGGTCTGCTGTGTCAGCTGACTGATTGCCTCTGCGTAGTCCAGATCGGACAGCTCCGACAACGTTGTGCGAACCACCAGTTCAAAATCTGCATTGCTGGCTTTTGCCGCATCAACCTGATTCAGTCGCGAGCCAACTGCCGCGCGCGTGTTCAGAAGTTTCTCCTGCGCGTTACCGAGATTGGCAACGGTGTTTTCGATGGAGCTTGCCAGTAATTCGCGATCACTTTTACTATCGCTCAGTCTTCTCAGATCCTCGACAAAGTCTTCAAGCCCTTCCAACAAACCTTTGCGGTTAGTTGACTCAAGCAGAAAAGTATCACCAACCGACGGTCGGCCTTCGACAATTACCTGAGCACCTTTAATGTTGATGGCCTGGCCTGGCTGAAACCGCACGTTCTGGCTTAATACACGTCCATCAGAAATCTGCTTTACGGTGAAGTTCATGCCAGGTGGCACTACTTCACTATTGGGGCGAAATTCAATAGTGACACTTTCTGGATAAAAACTGTTGAACTGTTCCTGATCAATAATCAAAGGTTTGCTGATGGAGGCGGGTGGTTGAGCCTGGTTACCCTCACCCGCTCGGGAGACTGCAGATGGAGTTGCCCCCGGCACATCCATAAATACTTGATAACCGGAATCATTGGCAGCTATTGAAGTAACCGGACCAGCCTGGATAAATCGCTGCCCCTGATCACCCTTGTAGTCAAACCGCCCGTCTGGACCTTTAACAAAGGGTTGTGTCTTGCCCTGGTAGCCGGCAAATAAAAACTCACCGTTGGCATCTCGTGCATTCATCTCCTGAGCCATGGCGTCAATCACGGACTGAAGCTCAGTTGCGATATAACCACGCTCATTCGCGCTTATGGCGCCATTTCCGGCTGACGCTACCAGTTCCTGGGCCCGCTGAATCATGTTACTGACACTTCCCAGTGCGACTTCTTCACGCTCCAGTCGGCTTTTTAAGGTCGAAAGGCTGTTGTTGTATTTGTCCAGACCCGCCAGTTCCTGATTGAGCTGAAGTATTCGAGTCGAGGCGATAGGGTCGTCGGCTGGCGTCAAAACACGTTTTTGCGTGGCGATCTGCTCCTGCGTTTTACTCACCGCCTTCTGCACATCCAGCATCGGGTTGAGCGCTCGCGTAAACAACTGACCGGTTGATAATTGATAGCTCATGATTACATTCCCAACAAGGTATCAAAGAGATCTCGCGCCAGAGTGATCAGGCGTGCTGATGCATTGTAATGTTGTTCCAGCTGAATCAATCGGGCAGCCTCTTCCTCAAGGTTGACGCCGGAAACCGATAGAGATGCATCCATGGACTGACGCAGCATGGACTCACTGGCATCTACATTGACACGTGCCTGACTGGTCAGAATACCTACCCGCTCCGCAAGCTGACCATACACGTCCTGATAGTTCTGTGTGCCATTTCCCAGCACACTGCTGTCCTGAAGCGCCAGCATCTGTGAGCCGTTGCGATTGTCTGCGGTACCATCAGTGTTGTAGGCAATCATGAAACGATCGCCAGCCTTGGGCTGCCCGCCAGGACCATTACCACTGGTCATGACCAGTTGAATGCCGGTGTAGTTGGACTTGGCTTCCGGTGCCTGACCAAAGACACCGTTGGCCTGGTTCGATGTAATGTCTGTATTGGCAGCAAGCCGGACCTCGACGGTACCGCCAATGGTAACTGCCACCGGTGTTCCGGCCGGAGCTACCAGATCAGCAGCCTCGCCCATGCGTACCGAACCACCACCATCAAGGTTGAAGTCAAAATCTTCACCACTGGTGCCGTAGATGCGCAGGTTTGTGCCATCGCTTTTCGCATAGATGCCCTGAGCCTGCAGGGCTGGATCATTGTTGATGCGATCACGCAGAAAATCTGGTGTCAGCGGATCGGGAATTGCTGAGGGCTGAGCTTCACCCGGCGCGGTCCAGTTCACATCGGTCAGGTTGGCACCGTTGAAACTGATCTGCAGTGGATTACCAGGCGCACCCGGCTGGAAATCCGTCAGCTCGATGAAAGTGTGTGCCGAAGCATCCACACCATTCAGACTTGAGAGACGGGCCGCCATGCTGGCTGCGGACTCATTAAGCGCCAGCGCCAGTTGTTGCTCTTTAATAAAACCGGTATCCGGATCAGTGGTCTGGATGCGCAGTGTTTCGCCGGGATATCCATTGTTGGTACTGCCGATCTGCAGTTGTGCCACCGCAGCGCCTTGGGAAACAACCGTGGTACCTCCCGGAGTCGCCGGCAACATCACATTATTGGCACCCGGCGTAAACGTCAGGTTGGTCAATGGCGGATCCAGCGGCACCGGGTTGGCCGGATCCGAGTAATCCAGAACATCATAGGTCGTTGCAGAAGTGAACCTGACAATCATCGGCGGACTCAGCGCACCACCGTCACTGAAGGCAGGTGTGTCGATGGTATCGACACGTGTTGAGACTACTTCAGCCCCGCCCTGGTTTGCCACCGATGCGCTCGTTTTCACGGGCGAGGCAAAGGCAAACTCCTCTGCTCGTGCAATCTGCACATTAAAAGAGGCAACTGCGCTGCTGACAGGCCGGATCAGGAAGCTGTCGCGCTGCTGGAAGGTTCCACCATCAACATTAATGCTGAACCCGTCATCCACTTTTAGAACCTGCGGAAATTCCGTACCCAGCATCCCCGACATCATCACCTTGTCGTCGGAAAGTCTTTTCAGGATGTACTGCCGACCGGAACCGGGGAAACTCAGCTCGTAATTACTGCTGTTGAGTTTGCTGACGTCATCTATGGTGACGCTGAGTTCACGATCCGCGGGTGGGCGATTATCAGGAGACGCCACAACACGTCCAGCTGCAACAGTCGGGTGATTAATATCGGTAAAAATATTGCCACCGAGACTTCCCTCCAGATCCATACCAAGCTGGTTCTGCTCATTCAGTTTCGCCGCCAGACCGGTCGCCAGCAAGCCTACTGAACCCAGCGCTGGCTGCAGCGCGTCCTCACGAAAACGCAATAACCCACCAACACTGCCTCCGCTCAACAGATAGGTAATGTTCTGGGAATCGACTTTATTAGATATAGCCAGGTCGAACTGAGTCGGATCAGGTTCACCAGGTATTGTTCGCAGCTGAAAACTGTTGGTTCCGGCCACCAGTGGCTGCCCCTGACCTATGTAAATATCGAGACCGCCTCCCTGTCTGGCCGAGGTTGTCACATTGACATAGGAGCCCAGCTCGCGCACCAGCAGGTCCAACTTGTCCAATAGATCATTGGGTGCACCGGATTCAAAAGTGGCATCACCAATTGACTGGTTCAGGGCCGCGATCTGACGTCCAAGGGCGGTAATGTTTTCGGCGGCGCCCTGCAGCTGTTTGTTCACGGCAATCTTCTGCTCTTGAAGTCGCGCGTCAACTGACTTGAAGCCCGCTGACAACTGTTGCGCCTGCGTCAACAATAGCTCACGTCCGAGCATGGAACCGGGCTCATTGACTGACTCATTCAAGGCATCAAAGAATTGATTCACGTAGCTGGACAGATTGGTCTGTTCGGAAGCCAGCAGATTGTTGATCTGGGTCACATTGGTCAGATAGGTTTCTGAGTCGCTCAGGCTGCCAACATCACGCAGCACCTGATCCACCAGATACTTTTGCGAATTACGCACGATCTCATCGACTGAGACACCTGTGCCAATAAAACCGGCAGCCGTACGAATGGCCTGATTCGTCGACTGATTGACCGACTGTCGGCTGTAGCCTTCCGTATTGGCATTAACAATATTTTGACCGGTGACCGACATGGCGGTCTGGTTCAGGCGAATACCGGTAATGGCCGTATTCAGCAGCGTACTCATCGGACATTCACCTCAACTAACGACGAACCACGGTTTGAAGCCACATTGAGCACCGGACTTTGCATGACGCGATTAATTTTGTCAGCGTACAGAGGATCTGTAGCATACCCGGCTTCCTGCAGGTGATGCACAAAGCGTTCTGGCTGGGCAGCATGTTCAACCGCCTGACGATAGCGTGGCTGGTCCTGAAGCAACTGTACGTAGTCGTCAAAACTATCCTGATACGAGTTGTAGGCGCGGAATCCGGCATTCTCCCGCTGCATGACACCGTCTCGGAACTCCAGAGTGCTGACCGACACTGAGTCACCAGACCAGCTGCCACCTGATTTGATACCAAACAGGTTAAAGCTGGGCTTGCCATCAGCGCCAGTTATCATCTTCTGGCCCCAGCCTGTTTCCAGAGCCGCCTGGGCGATCAGCGCACGCGGGTCGGCACCCAGCTGGGCAGCTGCTTTGCGCGCCATCGGCATCAGTGTCTCAACGAAGTGGGCCGGGCTGTCAAATCGGGCCGGCACACTTGGAACCTTGACGGTAGCGGCGCTCACCGCTGGTTTGAGTTCTCGAACAGACATAGCTGTTGGCGCCTGGAACTCACGATTAGTGGCAGCCGCCGCTGGGGGCTCAACAGTGGCGCGGCGGCGCCAGTCGTCATTCATCGGCTGCTCAGTGGTCCTGGCTGCGTCAGGAATATATCGTTCCATCATTTGACGGTGCAGTGCGTCAGCCAGACCAACACCACCGCTGGTTGCCATATGCAGTGCCACCTGCTGGTCCATGTTTTCGCGGTGAAACTTCATTTCGTTACTGTTCATGAAGTTGTCAGAGAACAACGCGTCCTCTCCTGCCCGCATGCCCTTGAGCATCATGCCAAGGAACATGGCCTCAAACTGCTGCGCGACCGCACGCAGGGCCTCGGGAGAATCCTCCCTGCCCACGCGATTGATGGCATTCAGCCCGTTGAGGTTGGTGAAAACCGATGCATCTGACAGGTTCATGGCGGTCATGTCAGGTCCTCAGATCACGACCAGTTCGGCGCGCAGCGAGCCGGATTGTTTCAGGGCTTCCAGAATGGCCGCCAGATCTCCTGGCGCCGCACCCACGGCGTTGATGGCCTGCACGATGTCTGACAGCGTAGTGCCGGCATCAAACAGGAACATGCGGTTGTTTTCCTGCTCAACGGTAATGTCCGACTGGGGTAAAACAACTGTTTCGCCATCACCAAAGGGAGCGGGCTGACTGACGGCAAAACCTTCAGAAATAGTGACGCTCAGGCTACCGTGTGTGATAGCGGCAGGTGACACACGTACATGCTCACCAATCACGATAGTACCTGTACGCGAATTGACAATCACACGCGCCGGCGCGTCGCCCTGATCCACCTGAATATTCTCCAGCTCTGACATGTAGGCCACACGAGACTGACTGTCGGCAGGTGCACGTACCTGAATCGATACAGCGTCGATTGCAGAGGCTGTGCCCTCGCCCATGAAGTCGTTGATCGCCCTGGATACACGTCGCGCCGTGGTGAAATCAGCACGCTTGAGATTAAAGGTGATGTGATCGCCACTGTTGAATGCGGTCTGCACTTCTTTGACCGTCATGGCGCCACCAGGAATTCGTCCAACACTGGGGATATTGATGGAGATGCGTGAACCATCAGCACCCTCGACACCAAGACCACCAACGATCAGATTGCCCTGAGCAGTGGCATACACTTCACCATCCATACCCATCAGGAAGGTGCGCTCCAGCGTGCCACCACGGAGACTGTCGGCATTGGCCAGGGACGAAACAGTGACATCAATCTGCTGACCTGGCTTGGCGAACGGTGGCAGCTCTGCCTGAACGGAAACGACCGCAACATTGCCCAGCTGAAAGTTCTGACCCTGGGGAATCGGAATACCGAACTGATCAAGGTAGGCGCGAAACGATTCGGCAGTGAACGGTGCCTGTGTAGTCTGGTCGCCCGTACCATCAAGGCCAGTCACCAGACCGACACCTACCAGCTGGTTGGACTGCACGCCCTGCAGGTCGGCAATATCCTTGAGCCTGTCGGCCTGCGCCGGCGCTACCAGAACTGTCTGCAGCACAATCACCAGGCTCAGCGCAACATGGCTGACACGAGCCAGAGTATTTTTAGTACGTTTTGTCTGCACAGCTTCCTTCCTGTCTGTAAAAATCTGTGTGAGCAACATGGTCTGTTAAGTCCTGTAGAGTCTGTTTCAGGCGCCGCTTACAGCGGCCACCACTTGCTGACAAAAAACTTGCTCAGAATGCCCGGTTCATTCGCATCGGCCAGTGTGCCTGTGCCACTGTAGGCAATGCGCACATCGGCGATACGGGTTGAGGGCACGCTGTTGTCTGAAGCGATATCTTCTTTGCGAACCAGGCCGCTGATGCGGATGTATTCAGCGCCGCGGTTCAGTTGCAGCCACTTTTCACCACGCACTTCCAGCAAACCATTTGGCAGCACATCAGTCACTGTGACTGTGATATTGCCGAACAGCTGGTTGCTCTGATCGCTGTTTGAAGATCCATCAAACTCAGCACTGCCACCAAGCGATGAGTTAGTGTCTATATTGGTGCCAAACAGGGTCATGTCTGCCACTGTATTGCTGCTGTCACGGCTGAAGGACGTGCCGGCAGATTTACTGGCAGTGGTTGATTCGTTCAGGTTGATAGTCAGTACATCACCCAGTCGGTAGGCGCGGCGCTGATACAGGTTAGTCGCGGTGGCAGCCTGATAAATTGACCCGTTGACAGGTGCCTGCTCACGATGCTCGCCTACCCAGACAGGCGCGTAGCGTGGATCGTCCGGTGCCGGTGGTTGTGGCATTTGAACCACGCAGGCGTTCAGTGCCATCAAAGCGAACAGTGCAACTATCAGACGATGTGTTTTCATAGCGTTTCTCTCAAGCTCTGAACATTAACGGTTTACAGATTCTGCGTGACGAACTGCAGCATCTGATCAGCAGTAGAAATAACCTTTGAGTTCATTTCGTAAGCTCGCTGCGTCGTGATCATGTCGACCAGCTCTTCAACCACTTCCACATTGGAGCTTTCCAGTGAGCCCTGCTCAAGCGTACCCATGCCGTTCTGGCCTGGTGCTGCCTGCTGCGGGTTTCCGCTGGATACAGTCTCTGCATACAGGTTGCCGCCCAGCGCCTGCAGGCCAGCCGGATTAACAAAGTCCACCAGATTCATGTTGCCGATATTTGAAGTGGTAGCCTGCCCCGGCAGTCGCACACTGATCACGCCATCGTCACCAATGGTCAGGCTTTGCGCATCCTGCGGAATGGTGATTCCCGGCGCTACCAGGAAGCCCTGTGACGTCACCAGTTCACCGTTACCATTCATATGAAACTGGCCATCACGGGTGTAGGACGAGCTGCCGTCAGGCATGATCACTTCGAAAAATCCACGCCCATTGATGCCCACGTCCAACGACTCACCAGTAGTCTGCAGGGAACCCTGGCTGAACAGCTTCTGCGTGCCGGCAACCTTGACACCCGTACCGATCTGCAGGCCAGATGGCAGTTCGGTGTTCTGCGTAGAGTTGGCGCCTGGCTGACGCTGGATCTGATACAGCAGGTCTTCAAAAACCACACGATCCTTTTTGAAACCATTGGTCGCAACGTTGGCCAGGTTGTTCGATACAGTGGCCAGGCGGGTGTCTTGGGCACTGAGGCCGGTCTTGGAAACATAAAGTGCTGCGTGCATGTTGTTTACTCCTGAGCTGTCGCCCCTGTGGGCCCGTTGTGCTCGTATCTGTCGCTGACGTTACTGCCGTTTCTTGCCGTGTTTAGATCTTTGTTACTACTCTCGATTACTGCTCTCTATTACTGTATCTGCAAAAGCCGTGCCGAACTTTCAGAGTTCTGCTGAACTGTCTGCATGAACTTCACATTCATCTCGTAGTTGCGCGCCAGGCTGATCATCTCAACCATGGAATCAACCACATTGACGTTGCTGCCTTCCAGATAGCCTGAGGCCAGCTCAACCTGCGCATCTGCAGGCGTTTCGCCGCCATCGATGCGGCGCATCAGACCATCGGTACCCTTGACCAGCTCCTGGGGCTGGGGGTTAACCAGCTTGATGCGATCGATCGCAGCAAGAACCTGTGCACCCTGTCCCAGCTCACGAACCGAGACCGTACCATCGGCACCAAACTCAACATTCTCATGCGGCGGCAATACTACGGGACCATTGTTGCCCAGCACCGGCAAACCACTGCCGGTCAGCAGCTCTCCGAACACACCCAGTTGCAGGTCGCCAGCGCGTGTGTAGGCTTCACTGCCATCTGGCGCCAGCACGGCAATGTAGCCTTCTCCTTTCACTGCCATGTCCAGCGAATTGCCAGTCTGCTGCAGTGGCCCGCGGGTAAAGTCAGTGCCAGGATTTTCAGTCATGCTGTAAACCCGTGACGGCATGCCAGGCCCGTAGACTGCCATGGAGCGCGCCTGCGCCAGATCTGCCTGAAAACCGGTGGTGCTGGCGTTAGCCAGGTTGTTGGCATGAATGGTCTGCGCCTGCATTGCCTGCGAGGCGCCAGTCATACTCAGATAAAGTGCTCTGTCCATGTCAATCTCCGGTTTTCAGGCTTTACTGCCAGTAATTACAGGTTGATGATGGTCTGGGTTGCGTCATCAGTGGCAGAGATGATCTGCGCGGCCGCCTGGTAGTTGCGCTGAGAGATAATCAGCTGTACCAGTTCGGTCGGCAGGTCCACGTTGGAGTCTTCCAACGCGCCTGACTGAATCGCACCCAGACCTGCTGTGCCGGCACCCGATACTGAAGCGGCGCCAGACTCACTGGTTTCAGCAAACTTCGTGCCACCCAGGTTTGCCAGGCCGCTGGCGTTTGCAAAGTTGGCCAGTGCCACTTCACCCAGTACCTGTGACTGACCATTGGAGAATCGCGCAGAGACCAGACCACGTGTGTTGACTTCCAGGCCCGTCAACTGACCTTTGGAGAAACCATCCTGGTTGTTGGACTGAACCGAGAAGTCACCACCGAAAGCTGTCATGGAAGACAGATCGATTCGGAAGTTGGAGTTGGTGGTCTGGTCAGACACGTTGGCGTTTCCTGGGACAGGGCCAGCACCAATACGTCGACCGGAGCTGTCGACCGGATACCAGTTGGTAATCTCGATAAACTGCTGGTTGGGGTCGAAACGACCAGTGTCATCAAAGCGCAGATCAAATCGCGCCAGTACCGGGTCACCAGTCGATGAGTTGGGATCGTAACCGATGTTACGGCCATCAATCTGGAAGTAGACGCTCCACAGGTTGGTGTCACCGGTATCGTCCGGACGTTCTTTGACAAAGTACATGGCCAGCGAGTGCCGGGTACCTACTGAGTCGTAAATCGAAATTGCCGTGGAACGATAGTAGGTTTCCGGGTTGCGCGGATCAAACTGGTTGGATTCGAAGGCGGTGCCGGTCAGCGCGTCTTCGGCAGAAATATCGCCAAAGATGGTGAATGCGTCTGATGGATCAACCGGGTTTCCTTCCAGGTCCTCGTCGGTGGTCCGCAGGGACACGTTCTCGTCCAAGGTGAACTCAACAAAACCACCCATGGTCATGATGTCGCCAGCTGACACGTTAACCACGGTAGGAACACCCACCGGAGAATAAACGCCCGTAGTTGCATCCCGGGTTGAGCCCTCGAAGCTCAACGCACCACTGGGGTTGCCACCCGCGTTGATGCGAATATCCGCACCAGTAGAGTGGGTTACCCTGACACGTGTGCCATCGACCGTTGCATTTAGATTGTTGAGCAGTGCGTTAATTTTGTTGGCCAGATCCTGCAATGGGTTCGTGGCAGTCAGATCAACAACAATGTCCCGGCCATTGATGGCGAAACGCATCTGGTTATCCGCATCCGCGCCGTCCTGCAGGTTGCTGATGTAACCCACGGTGGTACCCACCGCCGCCACGCCTTCAACGCCGGCGAACTGTTGCGCTACCGCGTTGGCCGATGCACCCGCTGCGATGTCGAGCTGCTGGGTTTCACCGCTTGGCGTGCGAACTACCAGGCTGGTGGCAGTGTACGGGTTGAGCTCCGAATTGGGGTCACTGTCCGGTGAAATCATGGCGCCGTTCAAACGCGGCTGGCTGCTGTTGCCACCATTGGAGATATAGGTAGATCCGATCACTGCGGATGGCATGGCCGCCGCATCCAGGTTGATTTCACTTTCAACCAGCGTGGTGGCGCGCGGCTGCAATTCGCCTGTTGTTACGCGCAGGTCAGTCAACGGACCACCACCAGTTGCCTGACCGGATTCTGAAGGTGCAAAACCCTGCAGGCGTTCGCCTGTGTTGGTCACAACGTAACCAAAACGGTCAGTACCGAATGCGCCGGCACGTGTGTAAGCAGTACCTGACTCGCCTGAGAGAATAAAAAAGCCTTCGCCGTTGATGGCCAGGTCAAGGGTGTTTTCGGTGAAGCTGATGTTGCCCTGGTTAAAACTCTGCTGAATACCCTGCAAGGTAACACCACTACCCTGCTGAGTGCCGCCGCCACCCAGTACTGATGCCGCGTATACGTCACCAAAAACCGCCTTGGAACTCTTGAAGCCGTTGGTTCCGGCGTTGGCGATGTTGTTACCGGTGACGTTGATTTCCTGTTGTGCCGCGTTAAGCGCACTCAAACCGATAATAAAGCTCATCTGACACCTCGCTGATTAATTACTTTTCGTTTAGTTGATTTGCAAAATTTCAGACATCGACACAGGGCCGACACCGGCCAGGTTCAATGTCAGTGAACCGGATTTTTCTATCGTGACACTGTTGACGTTGGCACTCAGATAGGTGGGCACCTGCTCTGTTATGCCGTTTCGGCTGACACTTAGTTCAAAGCTGTATTTGCCAGGCGGATAACGCTCGTCATTCGCATCTGTGCCCGTCCAGAAAAACTCCTGACGGCCATCGGTCTGCTCGCCCAGACCGAACTGATCAACAACTTTGCCGCTGGCATCGTAGACACGTAATGTCGCCGACTGAGCGCCGCCATCGAAGTCAGCCAACACACTGATCGCCCCGCTTTCACCCAACTGCGTCGTGTTTGTTTTGACATGCACAGGACGACCCACCAGCGACGTTGCCTGCAGGTGCTGGGCGGACTGGAAAGCAGACGAGAACTGCTCGAAACTCTGTGTCATCTTCTGGGCTTCTTCCAGAGAGGAAAATTGCGCCAGCTGGGAAATAAATTCGCCATTATCCTGGGGGTTGGTAGGATCCTGATTCTCCAGCTGCGCTATCAGCAGTCGCAGAAACTCGTCGCGGCCCATTTCGTTTTTGGTTTTCTTTTCTTCCTGATTACCATAGTCCGACAGGATTTTACTGAGTGCATTGCCGCCTGCGCCGTTGATTTCCATCATCGTCTCCTTATGCCTGACCCAGTGTCATCACTCGCTGCATCATCGTGCGCGCGGCTGACATCACTTCAACGTTAAGCTGGAAGGAGCGCGAGGAGGAGATCATGTTGGTCATCTCCTCAACGATGTCTACATTGGGGTAGTAGACATAGCCGTCTTCGTTGGCCATCGGGTGACCGGGCTCGTGGCGGGCCTGCAGCGGACGGGCGTCTTCGACCACACCCGCGACACGAACACCGACAGCTGCCTGCTGACTGTTCATCGGACCAAACGGGTCCTGCATGGCGGCAGTCATCATCGGTGCAAAAACGGCATGGCGCGCCCGATAGGTCTGGTCGGCACTGCTGGCGGCGCTGTTGGCATTGGCCATGTTGCTGGCCGTTGTGTTCAGTCGCAGCGACTGCGCGCTCATGCCTGAGCCGGCGATATCAAACACCTGCGTCAGATTCATGCTTATTCTCCTTTCAGGGCTTTCTGCAGCCCGGTGAATTTACTGTTCAAAAACTGGAATGAAGCCTGGTGCTCCAGAGCGTTGCGGGCGAATGCCGCATTTTCGACCTGCTCATCAACGGTGTTGCCGTCCAGTGAAGGCTGTGATGGAACGCGGTACATCTGCTCAGCAGAAGCCATGGCGGGCAGCCCACTGATGTGGCGGCTGTGAGTGCGGGTAATGTCCACGCTACGCCCGGCGCCACTGGCTTCGGCCAGCAGTGCGGAAAAATCCATGTCACGCGCTTTGTATCCGGGCGTGTTGGCATTGGCGATGTTGTTGGCAAGCAGCGCCGTACGCTGGCTGCGCAAGGTCAGCGCCTGTTCGTGCATGCCGAGGGCATTTGAAAAATTGATGGCCATGGGTCGCTCCACTGATTGCATTTGGCTTTTCTGGAGCTAGTGTGAGCAAATCCCGTGCCAGAGATTATTGTCTAATATTTACAAATACTTACGAGAATATTGCCGAGACAACGGCAAAACATTGCCCAACAGCTTTGCCGGTTGGCGGCAAGATGTCGGCCAGGAAGAGGAAATCGGGGAGTTGGTGAATTAAATCACTGAGTGACGATCAACTGCGGTAAACACTGATATTGGTGCTGACACGTTCCATCGTGTAGAGACCGGCCAGAGCACCAGGCAGCGATTCGGAAGCACCGAGCATAAGATAGGAATTGGGATTCAGCGACCCGTGCATACGCCGCAGGATGTCAGCCTTGAAGTCAGCCGCGAAGTAGATAAGCACGTTGCGACAGAAAATGATGTCAAAGCGCCCCAGGCCCGCATAGTTGTCCTGCAGATTGAGCTGCTTGAAGGAGACGCGCTGTCGAATCGAATCCTTCAATTTGTACCGCCCGCCCGCCAGCTCATCAAAGAACTGCCGCCGACGCGCCTCGCTCAATCCACGACTGACACTCAAACCGTCGTATTCGGCCAGGCGGGCACTGTTCAGCACGGTCATGGAGATATCAGTAGCGATAATTTCGGGCTCGCGCATCAGTGCACCCGGATTCCTTGCCTTGAATTCATCAATGATCATGCTGATTGAATACGGCTCCTGCCCGGACGAGCACGCGGCCGACCAGATGCGCAGACTGGGACGCTTCTCTTCAAGCAGCAGCCGCGGCAGAATGACATCCCGAAGTGTGTCAAATGGGGCGATGTCGCGAAACCAGAAGGTTTCGTTGGTGGTCATCGCATCGATAACCGCCTCTTTGAGATGCGGCACAGTACCCTGATGGATGCGTGACACCAGCGAAGTCAGATTGGCGAAACCATGCTGCTCCATGATGCGGCGCATGCGGTTGGCTACCAGGTACTGTTTGTTTTCGCCCAGCACGATGCCGCAGGCCTGACTGAGAAAGGTCCTGAAAGCCTGGTAGTCGGCATCACTGAACTGTGGTGACTCGTGCGTCATCGTGTGTCAGGCGGCTGGCTGGCGCAGCTCCAGTTGCTTCAGAACTCGCTTGGCAAGCTCATCCGGGTGGAATTTAGCCAGAAAATCGTCGGCGCCTACCTTTTCCACCATGGCCTGGTTAAACACACCACTGAGTGATGTATGCAACATGACATGCAGTTTGCCCATGTCCGGATGGTTCTTGATTGAGGCCGTCAGCGTGTAGCCATCCATCTCCGGCATCTCGATATCGGAAATAACCAGGATGTACTTATCAATGGGATTGATCCCCTCGTTGATCAGACCACGCAGATGATTAAGCGCCTGCTTGCCATCATTGAGTACTACCGTCTGCAGACCCAGCGCTTCGCAGCATTTGCGGATCTGCGCGCGGGCAACGCTGGAATCATCAACAATAAGCACCGTATTCAGTTCGGTTCCGCGTTTGCCACTGTCAATCAGGGCATCGCTAAGACCCACGGTGGCAGGCGATACTTCGGCCAGGATGCGCTCTACGTCTAGAATCTCGACCAGCTTGCCTTCCACCTCGGTAACCGCTGTCAGGTAGTGCGCTCGACCGGAACCCTTGGGGGGTGAACAGATGGCCTCCCAGTTAAGGTTGACGATACGGTCGACTCCCTGCACCAGAAATCCCTGCACGGAATTGTTGTATTCAGTGATGATAATGAAGCACTTGTCCACATCCTGCAGCGGACGTCCACCGGTAGCCGCATTAAGATCCATGATGGAAATGGTGCGGCCACGCACGTAAGCAACGCCGCGCACCACATGACTGCTGTGCGGCAGCACGCTCAGCGGTGGGCAAGGCAGCACCTCTTTGACTTTGAATACGTTGATGCCGTAGACCTGTCTGCCGTTGAGTCGGAACATCAACAGCTCCAGACGGTTCTGGCCAACCAGCTGGGTTCGTTGGTTAACACTGTCCAATACGCCTGCCATCTCAGTCTCCTGCGGTGTAGATTCGCTAATGTAGCGGGCCTGAGCCCTGTCTTTTCTTTATATCGACAGGATGTCGAGTTTCATAAGTGCAAAAATTGATACACGCCATGAAGCTGCTGACAATGCCTGTGGCCTGGTTAAACCACACACAGGCTGGTTGCCCTGCTCTTCCCGGCAATGCTTAGCGGCATGTTTTTTGCTTTCTTTACTCCAGAAAGCAATATCAGACCAATTACGGCCCTTTTCAGGCCGTCGATGACAAAAAGCGTCAGGGTTTTGACAGTATGAAGCTTGTTAGCACTAATTTTTTCTCGCATACTGCCGCTATTTACGCAGTGGCGCGGCACTTATTTGCCGCCTTGATGCTGCTTTGGGTGCCAGTTTCAGCTTTGGCGCAGACATCATCGGGGGCACAGCAGCTGCTGGACGCTGCCTATCAGGCATTACAGTCAAACTGGTCGGATCAGGGCGATCGTGTAGAAATCGAAATGGCGTCCATTGATCCCAGGCTGCAGATTCCAGTGTGTCAGGTACCTCTGGAGAGTAGTCTCAACTCGCTGGGTTCCGGAAACACCGGGGGTCGGGTGACCGTCAGGGTCAGTTGTAGTGACAACGCCCCATGGACGCGCCATGTGGCGGCGCAGGTAAAGGTTTATAGAGAAATCGCTGTAAGCTCGAGAGCTCTGGAACGCGGTGTGCGCATCAACCCGCCGGACGTCGTGCTGGAAGAGCGGGATGTCAGCCAGATTCGCGGCCAGATACTCGAATCGACTGAGTCTGTAGTTGGACAGGTATTGCGACGTTCATTGCGCCCGGGCGATGCCTTGACGCTGGACATATTAGAGGCCCCGACGCTGGTCAGGCGCGGCGACACCGTAGTCCTCACGGCAAGCCGGGGTAGCGTCAGCATTCGTCATACTGGCACGGCGATGCAGGATGGTCAGCAGGGGCGGCAGATACCCGTCCGCAATGACCGCTCGGGACGTGTCGTACAGGCCATCGTGATCGCTGAGGGCGAGGCAGAGGTGGTTTTTTGACGCAACACGACAAAAACACATCAAAAACACTAAAGTTAGACATTTATCGGCCGTTACATTGGTCAGGAAGGTAATACTCTTTTTGAGAAGCTCGTTAAACGCTGTCTCCTGACAGCATCTGACAGCTAATTACAGGTATTTGATTATGGCTATTTCATCGATCGGCAATTCTTCATCTGCTCCGGACAGTCGCTCAACTGTCAAGCAGACTGACGGTCAGGCAGCCACTGGCGCCAACACCAGCCACAGCCGTACCGACTCTCAGGGCGAAGCTCAAAGCCAGACAGTGGATGCTGTTTCGATCAGCAGCCGTGCCGCTGACCTGCAGGCGCTGGAAAGCAGCGTTCGTGCACTGCCAGATACTGACGCGGCGCGTGTCAGTGAACTGCGTGACAAGATTCAGTCCGGTAACTATTCAGTTGACAGCCTCCGGCTTGCTGACAAGATTCTGGCATTCGAGAAAAACCTGTAAACGGGCTGCATGAGCGACAACGAACTGCAGCACCTGCTGCAAGATGACCGCGAGAAACTGGATGCCTTGTACGAAGTACTTCAGGCGGAGCGCAGTTGTCTGGAAAAGCGGGACCTTGATCAACTCAACAGCCTGCTGCAGAAAAAACAAACGCTGCTGGGTGCCATCGAAAACAACGATTTCCGACGCCGGCAACTTCTACAGAAGGCTGGCCTGCCTGCCAGCCAGACCAGCCTGTCCCAGCTTAAAGCACTGCTCAAACAGAACAGTTCTCACGCGGTTGACCTGCTTGATGCAATTGAGCACCGGCTGCAACAATGCCGCGAGTTGAGTGAAACGAACAAAATAATCGTGCACCGCAGCAAGCTTAATACCCAGCGTGCACTGGCGATTCTTCATGGTTCCCAACCGCTGGAGAATGTTTACAATAGCCATGGCACCACCGGTTCAAGCACCATCAAACGCGATCTTGGCAATGCCTGAATAACAACGGACATACCATGACAGGCAGTGAACGATACTACACTTCGGCGGGCGATATTTTTAGTGTGCTCAGGACATTGCAGGCTGACCGCTCTCCCATCAATATCCAGTTCCAGTCACTGACGACTCCGTTCAGCACTATCGTGCTGCACGTCAATCTGCGCGAAAAAGTATTTCACCTCGATGAATTTTCACTGCCGGTTGCACACAAGCGGGCAATTGAGGGTGACCCATTTGCAATCTACGCTTCCATCAATGGCATCCGTGTTCACGCCAAGGACCTGGTGGTTAAACGGGTTGGCCTCGATCGCGACGGTGAATTCTACGAAGTCGCATTTCCGGAACGATTGCTTTATCTGCAGCGACGTGATGCATTCCGTGCCTGGGTCCCGACAACGATGTCAACAGACGTCGTTTTGACTCGTAAAAATGAACTTCCCAAGGTCAAAGGGCGGTTACAGAACATGTCGGCCACCGGATTCCGGGTTGTCGTGGAAGGAAGGCTCAAGCCAGACTTTGAAATGCTGGAGTCGATGCAGGCGAAAATGGAATTGGCTCTGGTTGAACATACCCTTGATTGCCCCGTCGAGGCGGTTTACTCACAATTCGCGCAGGAAACCAATCAGACTATCTGTGGATTCCAGTTCGGGAATCTGGGCCGCCAGGATCAGGTCAGCATTAACCGCTTTGTCACCCAGCTGCAACGCAACAGTATCGTCGATTAGCTTTCAGCCAGCAGCGCCTCCAACCTCGGCAGATCCTCAGGACGATCGACATCCCAGCGCGGTTCCAGCTCGGCCCAGGATATCCCTGCCGACTTCAATCGCTGCCGGGTCTGCTCCATAACCTGACCGCTTCCCCATGTGATTTCTGAAAATAGTGCACTCAGCGTCTCACTCGCAAGCGGTGCCGCCAAGCCGATAAGGACATAACCTCCGTCCTCGGCGGGTCCCAGCACAACCGGCACACCCTGTCTCAGGCAGTCCAGTGCCCGCCTGATATATGGCAGGTCAACCGACGGACAATCCGAACCCACGATCACCACTGCTTCCATGTGCGCCAGCGTGTGCTGCGCAGCGTGTGCCATTCTCTCGCCCAGACTCGCGCCGGATTGATAAAAAACAAATCCCGCAGCTCCCAGCCCCTCAAAGAACGCCTCTTGCCCCGGTTCAGACGCCCACAATTGTGCCGGCAGCAGGGTTTGATGGCCCAGCTCCCGCCAGGCCCGTGCTATCAGCTGCTGATGCAGACGCAGCGCCCCTTCTTCCCCCAGTAATGGCTGCAGGCGTGTTTTAACCTGGCCCTGGCGTGGCGTCTTGGCAAATAACAATAACCTGGCGCGATCACATTCGTGACGGCGCATCTGGCCGTAATATCGCTGATGCAGTCTTGCGGGCGAGACACCCAATACGTACATCAGGCGCAGCCACCACATCAATCCGATGGTTTTCCAGAACCCATGCCGGTCCCATCGGCGCCCTGAGCTGATGGCTCTGGCCTTGATATTCAAGGGCCTGCCAAATCGGCGCAGCCGCTTGCTCAGGGCGATGTCTTCCATCAAGGGCAGATCAGGCATGCCTCCGACACGTTCTAACAGCTCGAGCCTGACAAAGATGGCCTGGTCGCCCGTTGCCACTGATGTCAGCCGCGACCGCCAGTTCATCAGCCATGCAACCATCGGCAAGCCCCTGCTCTGACCATCGAGATGCACGTCAAACCGGCCCCAAAGCCGGCCACTGCTCTGCAGCCCTGAGGTAATCAGCTGCGCTGCCGCTTCCGGCAAAATTGTATCGATATGGAGGAATAACAGGATGTCGTGGCTGGCTAATTCGATGCCTGCTGCCATTTGTCGGGCACGACCTGGCGGTGTAGTGACAATTATATGATCAGCAACATCGCCCGCGACTTGCAAGGAGTCGTCATGACTGCCACCATCGGCAATTATCAACTCATGACCCGCCTGTTTCAGCCGATACAAAGCAGGAAGCTGGCGACGTATAGCCAGTGACTCGTTGAATACCGGAATGATGATACTGATCGCAGACACGCCGCGCAGATTACTCTGCCACGCAGCGGCTGTAAATGCTGATTTCCGTTGGGTGATTCAGCCTGTGTTCAGGACCGGATGCTGATAATCGGTGTTGTAAAGAAAATCAGCAAAAAAGTGTGTAACAGGGCTATGCGAAGGCAATATAAAGGCGGATAATACCGCGCCATTATCGGTCGCCGGCCACAAGCCAGCCACACCGAAATAAATTGGCTTTGCAGCCGTTCTCTTCATGAAAGACAACGTGTAGTAGCGATGAATCTGGAAAATTTTTATATCGTAGCGACTGACCCCGAAGAACCCGCACTTCAGGTCAACATCTCCGGCCCCTATCTGACCCGCAGAGCGGCCCAAGCCGACCTGGAAGCGGCTATTGATGAAGCCAGCGAGCTCGATCCCAGCGCCCGACAGTACCAGTACCGCATTTGCAAACTGGCCTGTCAGAAACCTGGCGTCATACAGCACATGGCCTGCCACGCAGCCGCCCGCTAGCTCCGGATTTACACCCTGCGGAATTCAGACTACTCTGAGCGTTTTTCCTCCAGATTAAACTTTGCGATACGTCTGCCGACGTAATTTTTATAGTATCGTGTGAGTTTTGTTTCTGGATTATCCGGAGCCTGTTTTGCTCAGTCTGTTTTCCATCCCAGCCGATCAGCGGTCACAACTATTGATGGGTCACCATCAATTCGGCCTGATGCTGCTGTCCCTGGTAGTTGCAATACTGGCTTCGGGCTTCGCATTGCAACTCGCCAGCATGAGTCGTAACGCACCCAGTCCAGCCAGTGCGCGCATCGCCCTGCTGTCAGGTGCAGTCACACTCGCCTTCGGCATCTGGGCAATGCATTTCATCGGTATGCTGTCATTCCAGCTGCCAATATCCGTCAGCTACGATCCATTCCTGACGCTCGCCTCCGTCTTACCCGCTTTGCTTGCCTCAGCCATCGCGCTGTCCATCCTTTCCGCTTCACGACAGACGCTGCCCACCATCCTGCTCGGCGGCCTGCTGGTCGGGGCGGGGATTGGCGCAATGCACTACGTCGGCATGTTCGCGATGCGGATGGAGGCAGACCTTCGCTACGATCCACTTCTGTTCGGTGTATCAATCATTGTAGCGGTGGTGATGGCCATGCTGGCACTGTGGCTGCATTACGGCCTGCGCCGACTCTTGAATCTCGCGACCAGCACATCACTGATCCTGGGCGGCATTGGCATGGGCTTTGCCATTACCAGTATGCACTACACCGGAATGCTGGCCGCCCGTTTTGTTGGCCATGAGCAACTGACACTGGGCGTGACGGCAGACAATACACCGCTGGCACTCGGCATTGGCTTTGCCGTGCTGGCACTGACCGTAGTTGTAGCCGCCACGAATGGTGCCCTTCGTTATCGCGACCTATTGAATCAGGTACAGGACAGCGAGGCCCGACTGCTGGCTGATATTGATGAGCGCAAGATACTCGAACAGCATCTGCGCAGCGCACGCGATCAGGCCGAGCGAGCTGCAGAGGCTAAAAGCACCTTTCTTGCCAACATGAGTCACGAGATCCGCACCCCGATGAATGCCATCATCGGCTTCAGCGAATTGCTGCTGGATACGCCCCTGGACGAGCAGCAGTATCGCCATGCCAGAACCGTGCATCGCTCAGCACGCTCGCTATTGCGTCTGCTCAACGACATCCTGGACACCGCTAAACTTGAACGCGGCGCCATTGAGCTGGAAGCTCAGGCATTTTCTTTAAGACAGCTGTGTGAGGACACGGCCGAGGTACTTGCTCTACAGGCAGAACATAAGGGCATCACACTGGAGCTGCAGTACCAGGCGTCCAGCGACGTTTACCTGGGCGACCCGCTGCGTGTCCGACAGGTGCTGCTGAACCTGCTGAGCAATGCAGTCAAATTCACTGAGCAAGGCGGCGTAGTCCTGCTTGTGAGTAGCACGGAAAAAGAAGTGACGCTTTGTGTCATGGATACGGGCATAGGCATTGCTTCAGATCGACTGGAGGCAATATTCGATCCGTTTGCGCAAGCCGATGCGACCATGAGCCGCCGCTTTGGTGGTACCGGCCTCGGCACTACAATCGCTCTGCAACTGGCGCGATTGATGGGCGGCGACATTATGGCCGAGAGCACCCCAGGGACCGGCTCAACGTTCACAGTCAAACTACCTCTGCCGAGGGCCAGCCTGCCCGAGGCTGAAGCGCGTAGCTTAGATCGCCAAAGTCAATCATTGCGAGTGCTGGCCGTTGACGACGTTCCTGAGAATCTGGAACTGCTGAAAATTACATTGCGCAATGCCGGGCACGAAGTGGTAACTGCCAGTAATGGCGCAGAGGCTGTTGAAGCGTATAAACAGATTAAATTCGACCTGGTATTGATGGACGTACAGATGCCAGTGATGGACGGTCTGCAGGCCACAAAAGCCATTCGGGAACATGAAAGTGAAACGGGTCAACAGCCCACTGCTGTTATCGCCCTCACCGCCAGCGTCATGGACCGCGATCGCCAGGCAGCCCGCAACGCAGGCATGAACGGGTTCGCTTCCAAACCGCTGGATCGTGCGCAATTGAACGATGAAATCGAAAAAGTAATGGGACTCGGAACTGACGCTGGCCTTAACAACAATCTGCAAGGTCGATCAGCTGAAAAGTTAAACAACGATGTCATTCAGGCCAGCAACAAACCTGAGACGCGTCACTTCAACAGAGAAGCTGCGTGGCAGCGCTGGGGCTCCAATGAAGCACTGAGCAAAGCCTTGCAATCGTTTGTCAATAACCACCAGTCAGTGAGTAAAATGCTACGGCTCCTGCTCCAGCACCGCGATCAAAAAAAGCTCTCAATGCTGCTGCACAAGCTCAAAGGAAGCGCGGGCAATCTTGGACTGGAGACCTTGTCCGCTCTGTGTCACAAGCTGGAATTCTCAGCAGCGCAGTCGGCTCCTGATGGCGATCAGCAAAAGATCATGGACCAGATTGCAGACGAGCTGGAAAAAGTTGCAACAACGGCGCAGAGCGAAGCCACTACATCACCTGAGGCCGCTGAGAAACCCAAACCAGCCGCTCTGGTTGAAGACTCCCAGAAATCGGGGCCGGACACTGCTACACATCTTGAAGCAATCAGCACGCTTCTCGACGATCTACGTAGGGGCGAGTTGAATGAAAGCAGCGTGCAGCAAGTCACAAAGGGATTAAATGCGTCGCTGCAACGTCAGTTAACTACTGCCCTGGACAACTTTGATTTCGACACAGCCGTTGAAATCCTGAATACCGAAATGAATCAGCACGGTACTGCATCATGACTATCTCTGCCGATCGACCGACTCTGCTTCTGGTTGACGATGAACCCGTCAACTTACAGGTCCTTAGACAGGTTCTGCAGCAGGATTATCGATTACTGTTTGCCCGCGACGGTAGAAAGGCGCTGGAGCTGGCTGAAAGCGAACAGCCTGAGCTTATTCTGCTGGATGTGATGATGCCCGGACTGACCGGTTTCGATACCTGTCGGCAATTGAAGGCCAATTCGCAGACCAAACGAATTCCCGTCATTTTTGTCACCGCGTTGAACGACGAAGCCGACGAAACACAAGGCTTTGACTGTGGCGCTGTGGACTACATCACAAAACCCATCAGCGCGGCTATTGTCCGGGCGCGTGTAAAGACTCATTTATCACTGGTACACACCAATGAACTGCGCGAGACACGCCTGCAGATCGTGCAGCGCCTGGGCCTGGCAGCCGAGTACAAAGACAACGAAACCGGCCTGCACGTCATCCGCATGAGCCACTTCTCCCGAGTGCTGGCCAGAGCGGCTGGCTTCTCTGAGGCGGCACAGGAAGAGCTGCTGCACGCTGCCCCCATGCATGACATCGGCAAAATCGGCATACCTGACGCTATTCTGGCCAAACCAGGCAAACTGGACGCAACCGAGTGGGACGTCATGAAACAGCACCCCGTTATTGGCGCCCACATTATTGGCGAACAATCCACCGGTCTGCTGCACACAGCGCGTCAGATCGCCCTTTATCATCATGAAAAATGGGACGGATCAGGATATCCACACGGCCTGAAAGGCGAAGAAATACCCGTCGAAGCTCGTATCGTTGCGATTGCGGATGTGTTCGACGCACTCGTCAGCGCCCGCCCCTACAAACCAGCCTGGCCAGTGGAAAAAGCCGTCGCGCTGATTCGCGAAGAAGCTGGACGGCACTTCGACCCCGAGCTGGTCGAGCTGTTCCTGCAGCAGCTACCGGAACTCCTGGAGATAAAAGAGCGCTGGGCCGAACCGGAAACACCTGAGCCAGCCGCCGCCTCCTCCATGTAGGCCAACGCGCCCGAACTCCATGTTATACTTCGCCCGCTATCGAATATCCGCCGACCAAACCGAACTCGCCCCGGTGGCACAGCTGGATAGCGCGGCCCCCTCCTAAGGGGCAGGTCGCAGGTTCGAATCCTGCCCGGGGCACCAACAAAATCAATGCCTTGCAGAGCGACAGCCTCGTATAGCTTCCAGCCACTCCCCAATTAAGTCCACATTAAGTCCAATAGAAATAGTATTGAGCCGCAGAGAACTAAACCGCAAGACTCAAATCTTCGCACAATATTGCAAATACGCATCATTGGATGTCCCGCCTAGACATCTGGGTCGTATACAACCTAATTAGACTTTGATATACACGCTATGTCCCACGTACGCAGTGTGATAACCGGGACAGCATCAAAAACAAGTTTGATTGATAAAACCGGCTTGATTCTTGTAATGTTGAAATAATTTATTCCTTGAGCCTAACAATGGGTGGGTCAATGCATAAAACTCCTATAACCGTCATATTGGCCTCACTCATGTTAATACTATTTCAAACCGTGACTTCTGCTCAGGAAGCAACGGAAGAAATTGATAGTAACGACCAATCTCTCCAAACTACTTACACCGTCAATGCTAACCAAATCATTCAGCAGCTGCAGTCACAGATATCTCTGCTCAACGAACGCATAAACAATATTGAGTCGAGAGTGACTAATCTAAATGAGATCACATATACAGCTATCTTACGTGCGGACCTAAGAGCTGAAGGTGCCACCGGCCAACTATCTTCACATCCAAAAACCTCCTATAACGAGTTAGTAGCCATACTTCTCACGGGAGTGGGTGTAATTTTAGCAGCAGTGACTCTATTTATAGGTGTAGCTGCATTCTTTGGGTGGCGCAGCGTGAAATCGTCTATCAATGAAGCTGCAAGAAACGCCAGTGACAAAGCGACTGAAGAAGCCGTTACCCGAGTCTCAGAAGAAATTGCGGCAGGTACATTTAACGACGTGGTGACCCAAGCCGTAGACAAGATAGCCTTTAGTAACATGCTTGATCCAGAAACCGAAAGTCGTGAGTAATCTATTACGAGAGCAAGTTTAATGACAACCTCCAACGAGTGGCACAAACTGCCAAAACAAATCCAAGAAACGATTATGCAGCATCAAAAAGAACTACCAGTATCTGTTGGAAGTATCGCAAAAGCACTCGGACTGAAAGTTAAAAGCTCGACACTTAAACCTGGAATTTCTGGTGAGATACGGAAAGACGGTGATAGTTATCTAATCAAAGTTAATCGCCATGATGTCAAGACAAGGCAACGCTTTACGGTGGCTCATGAAATAGCCCACTTTCTATTGCACGAAGATAAAATAGGAGACGGTATCGTTGACGATGTACTCTATCGATCCAGTCTATCGGATGTACTCGAAGCACAAGCAAACAGATTAGCCGCCGACATACTGATGCCAATGAATTTAATAATTGATCGCTTAGAGTTTCACAAAAAGAACAAAAAGGAAAAGAGAATCGAAATCGTCTCAAAAGAAGCAGACGTTTCCACTACAGCTTTAAATATTAGATTAGGGCAATACTAAAACCATGGGAACTATTGATTTTTCGAGCTTTGAATACATACCGATTTTAGCTATTCGTCCTGCAGAAATGAGCGCACTGGAGGAACTACCTCAAAAAGATATTGATTTAATTTTGCCAATCTTCCCATTAAAAGGGTGGGTAGGATCAAATCATCTCGACAACACATTGGAGCGAATTAAGAAATCCATAAGTAATAGGCCATGGATAGCCGATATCGACAAATTTTTCTCCAGAAGCGAAACTGTTCTTGACAATAATGGAAGCTACAAAAGACCAGTATTTGAAGAAGTCGATAACCTCTTAGATTCAAAAAACGGATATCAGAACTGGTTCGAATTCTTGCAAAACATCCCGGAAGCTGTGCCAACTCTACAACTCGAAGACTTAAACGAACTACTACCACAGCTAGAAAGACTAACAGAACTAAAAAGAGGTTTAGTTGCGAACCTAGACGTCTCTCAATTGAAGACGCAAAGCGCTAGCAGAATCGAAAACATCGAAACAGTGTTGGATGTATTACAACATGCAAGTGAAAGGTCAATTCTTATCATCTTCAACCTAGGAAAAATAACAACCGAACTGTTGGATGTAAAAGACAGCATTCTTAGACTGCTGGAGATGGCAAAATCAAAAGTACCTAATTCAAAGATTGCATTTTCCGGATCATCTTTCCCGGATGGCTTCGCAAACCAAGAAGACAACGAAAATCCAATATTGGAACGTCAATTGTACTCGTATTTTCTTAATTACTTTGACAGGGATACGTTAAAGTACTCCGATTTCGGCAGCGCTCGTGTATCCGAAGCTCAAGGTGGCGGGGGGCCGCCCGTACCAAGAATAGACTACCCATTGAAAGATGACTGGAGATTTATCAGGAGAGAATTGTATGGTGATCTCGACAAAGAAGAAATCTATTCTGAGATTGCAAAAGACATGATTAACAAAGACTACTGGAACAAGTCATTGAACCTATGGGGAACTCAATTAATTTACTTAACAGCAGCTTCAGACGACATCGGTATAACTTCGGCAGCAAAAGCTACAGCAGCTAGAATAAACATACACTTATACAATCAACTTCACTACTATACGCCAATTGATGAAATTGACTCAGACGAAGATTGGATAGACTGATTACCATTTTCTTTATTTAAAGATCGTTCTTTATAAATTTTATTTTTTCAATTTAGACCTGATTCACAGAAAATCTTGTAATCTTTTCAATTCTTGTAGTAATTCCAGCTCACTTTGACTTCTTTGCTTTCTGGCTCTTCTGAGGACCGCATATGGACTTAAAAGATCTATATCAGATGCTTTGATTACTCTGTCTTTGGTTTCACCAATGAATTTTTCAGACGTAGAATAGAACCTTCTTCCCAGCAAAGAAAAAACTAACTCTCTTGTTACTGAAATACTGATTTTGCTTGCAGCGAGATTAATAGCTTTAGATTTAGGAAGCCTGTGCAGCGCAGCATACTTCTTCAAGATCCAGTTTATTTCACTAACTTTTAATAATTTAAGGAGCTGATACTTCGATGTTCTCGCAATCCTACCACGCCGCACTACCTTTATTCTGCCATCACCAAATTCCCACACTCCTACATGGGTCGGGGCAATCTTAACAACTCTGTCGATATGCTTTGCATCTGCTACCACTACTACCTTATCGAAATAGTTCAAGTACTCTTCAATCTGACCAGATAATCGCGAAAGACTATCTGCTCCACTTTTCACCTCAAAGGCGTAAAAATTTTTACTGTCGAAATAAGCCAGATCGACTCTTCTTACGTGGGAGTCTAATGAAAACTCATTAATTATTATTGACTCTTTTGGGAATCCCTCTCTCCCTTTTAGATGATTTAGTATTGCTGATTTTATCTCAGGCTCTAGAGAACGACCTTGATGCTTTTCAACTTTCATTTATAAATTCTGTCTTGGACACTGGAAGATCAGCGCATTTTCGAATCATCTATCAACTCCGCTTTCGCGTTCATATTGACAGTTGAATCTAGCCTGTAAACACATTTCATTTTAAGTATCTGATTATTGCTGCGATTACAACATTGCTCATTATTTGCAAATATCACCACGGCATTGCTAGCGTCTCCCCTAGAACTTTCATATAAAATACCATCAATAGAAAGACCAACTTTTTCATGCAGCCTGAACCGTACAAACTCCGTAAAGACTTGTGTAGGTACATATTCGATATGGGCTTTTCTATCTCTATCAACTGGCTTAACAAATTCAGATATCATTTTTTTCAAGAAAATCAATACTCGACGCCTGATTACAGATTCTGTATTACAATCAAAAAAACTTGGTATTTCTGGCAACCTGGTTAAATCCAATAAACTAAGATCTCCCTCATTTTCGAATATCGCTACAAATACCGATTTGTCCCCATCATCTTTTCGTGAATCATACGTCTCGGAAACAGCTGTATATTCGTCGAATCCCGCATAAAAATTCGAAATTCCTGCCGCGCTCATTCGATTAGGCATATTCGCGTATTTATCGGGTGGGCTACCCATTTCTTCATCTTTACTTAGGCTGATTCCTTTCTCCACAACCCTTGCTCTATAGAAAGGCGTGGATTTAGCAATTGTCCTGATAAGACCAGCGTTAGCGATAAAATCCCCAACAATATCCAAAACCTTGGCGGGATGAATCATACTTTCATACCACTGCCCTTGGTCCTCTGGCTCAAAGAATAAATACCTTGTCTTATGTTTAATTAGATAGTTGAAATTTTCCCAACTAACTTTGAGGCTTTCTTCCTCCGATCCTAAATAGACATCATTAGAGCAATAATTCGATGCTATGAAGCTCAAGCCCACGTCAACAACCAAGTCGTCATTAGAAGACCATACAGGAAAGTGAGTTTGAATGATTTCGTTACCATCCAATACATCTCCTTGATATCCCCCGTCAGAGCTATCATGATACAAAACTTCAGCTGGATCAGAATAGTATAGATCCAAGGCCTCTTGCATCAGTTGGCAAAGCACCTCCAGTTTCGCTGCCCCACTATTACCACAATAGCTGCAATTTCGCTCATCACTTTTCTCTTCAGATATTCGTGCTGACAAATATCCATCATCCAGACAATCATCACACACATATTTATCATCGTATAAGTCGTAACTTGCTTCTTCGCGTCTCGCAAGTTCTCTCTTTATCAGACTCATATTGACTCCGGCTTTTTGCTTTGCTCTTTGTTAGTCGGTGGCCGATTTCTTTATTTTAGCTGAAGCCCTCAGAATCCGTACACTTATTGACAGAACTCCAAGTGGGATCATCCGATCCCTCTGTCAAAAGCACCTCGCTCTCATTCATGCTCATATTCACTGCGCGGTTAATACCCCTGACCGTCCATTTACGAATCCTGGTTATTACCGTCTTCACGCCTTCAACTAGAACACCAATCAGCTTGCTGGTCGTTTCCTGATATTTTCCACATTGCTCTTTTATCATGTAGCAGGCTCTTAGGAGCTGGTCCTTCCTTTTGGCGTTTACCCCTCCCATCAGATTAGTGAAAGCATGCCAATCACCTTGGTCTGCAGCCTCAACCAGAGCAGCAAACTGTTCCGGATCGTCCAAGGCCAATTTGACGGACTTTGGCACTACACCGTTTAAGCGCCTTAACTCTCGATAGACAGTGACGCTTACGCCACCAATCTGCTGAAATTGCCTAATGCCCCAAGTCGAAGCCCAGGCCTTGATGCGATCTGCGCTGGAAGCAGCGTCATGACCATATAGGTCTTCGTTTATACCGTGACCGTCAATGCCTTTTGAGATGTACTTTGCGATATAGCCCGCAGCAGTACCTTTTTCAGAGTCAATATCGACTACATTGACCCGATGCTCCTGAGCGCCGCTCTCGTCGCCATCCTCCTCCAAAGCGTACCTTTTAATGATTTCGACGATCTGCGCTTTATTGTTAGGGACACAGAAAAGCAAGATATGCCAATGTGGAGTCCCATCATGGTTGGGCTCGACTACACGGAAACCGTAAATATTCAGCCCTTTCCGGTTCAGGGCTGTCCGTATCCGAGACCAGACCATGTTTAACTGGATTTGAGTGTCCTTCGGTGTATAGCCACCATACTTAGGATTGGGCACACAAGGTTTTCGTTTGAAAGCATGATACTTCGAAGGCGCGGTGATAGTGACCATCATTCCAGCGTCGCCGCGCTCATCCGCAATCTCCTGAAATCCGGCACTACGAGTCATCAGTTCGCAACGACGGTGAACAGGGTTGCTCACTGATGTTTGATTCAAATCGAAGAGAGAATAGACTTCGCCGAGATCGTTCTCCAGCTCAATAACCCTCATCAGTTGCTCATTGTTTCGGCGTTGCGCGCGCTTCCGGGAAACCATCATATCGCTGGCGTAAAGGCCCCGGTTTAAGTTGACCACACCTAGTCTGATATTCATGGTTTCGATCAATATTTCCTGCCTCCGCCTGACCCGCCTTCTCCACCATTGCGGGTCGAAAATTCTGGCCCAAGCTTGGCAAACCTGTTCGACCGTGGCTTTACGCCACTTCTTGAGCGGGAACTCCAGTCCGTATTCACCCAACTCTTTCTCGCACACTTTTATGGCGCGGTGGTTCTTTCGCTCGGTGGACCTCATTTGATCGACAGCCTCGAAGAACCGCCGCTTGAAGCGGTCTGCTTTCAGCGTGGCAAATGACCGCACCTCGTCGTCGTCCGAGTAAACACTCAGGCCATTACCTCTTGCCCCCATGGTAAGGAAGCTGTCACACGCCAGTAATTGCTGATTCGCCTCCACGTATGAGTGCCTATTCGCCTGACGTTTGTATTGAAGTGCGAGGGGAATAGCAATGGGCGCGTGCCGCGAAAATATCTTGTCCCTGTCAACGGCAATCTAATTTTGACCCACCTAGCGGCAATGTAAAATTGACCCACCCTTGGCGGTTTACTCGTTATCTTGCTGGCTGATGACCACCGGAGCGATGCCGGCGGCTTTCTTGCCTTTCA